>Ga0129317_1000579_pt1 | contig 36593 bp, 23 predicted proteins | sample Cm1ome_FD_94430 | JGI IMG/M metagenome (GOLD analysis project Ga0129317, IMG submission 94430) | Eastern black-and-white colobus group fecal microbial communities from Wisconsin, USA - Cm1105 metagenome | ecosystem: Host-associated > Mammals > Digestive system > Large intestine > Fecal | place... | reverse complement strand
CGGGCAGACGCTCCGAGAAGATAACCATGAAGAACCCGTGGCTCTGCGTGATCGTATTCCTTATCTCAGCCGCGGTTCTGGGCTATGCCTACTACATGGTGGGCTGGAACCAGATGGATCTCGGTCCCAAGAAGATACTTGCAGCCATCATTATGGGTGCAGTCTCCACATTCTTCATTTTCTGGTCCGTGGCAGGAATGCTCCTGAGAGTCATCATGTCCGTCAAGGGACTGTATCACCGCGGACTCAACAGCTTTACCTTCCGTCAGATAAGCAGCAAGGTCAACACCACTGTTGCTTCCATGACAGTTATCTGTCTCATGCTTTTCGTTACCATCTGCACACTTTCCTCTGCCTTCGTTATCAGAAACAACATGAACAGACAGGTGGAGGAGTTCTTTCCCGTGGATTTCTACGGCGAAATGGAAAAACAGGATAATGACGATCAGCCTATGTATACAGATATAGAAAAGAATTACAGCGATCAGGGGCTCAGCATTGAAGATGATCTCGGTGAATACCACAATTTCCATATCTATACCGATCCCGGATTCACTGTGCTGGGATATATCGGGGATAAGACTGATAAACTGACAGATGAATATGGATCCATCGGTCAGATGGATGACTACCGCCTTGAAATGATCAGGCTCAGTGATTATAATGCACTTATGAAGCTCTACGGCGGTAAGGCACTGGAGCTGAACGACGATGAGTATGCTATATGTGCCACATTTTCGGGATTTGTTTCGATATACGAGATGCTTCTTGAGGATAATCCTGTGATAAACGTTTTTGGCAATGAGCTGGTTCCTCATTCTCAGAAAACTATTTACAGCTATGTACGCCCGTCAATGCAGCCCATAAACGGAGGAGTATTCATCGTTCCCGACGGTGCTGTTGAAGAGAGCGGTGCAGGCGTGAATATAGTTGTCGGCAATTATTCTGCCAATGACAAGAAGGAGCTTGCCGAAGCAGAAAAGACCGCAAGGGAAAATTGGGAAAAAGCACAGAAAAATATAGTTGGTGACAGTCAATCATCAGGTACGAGAATCTATATGGATACAAAGATTGAGGCAGCCAACAGTGCTGTCGACCTCGGCGCACTTGTTACATTCCTCGGGCTCTACATCGGCTTTATATTCCTTGTTTCCTGCGGAGCTATCCTTGCACTGAAGGAGCTCTCGGAAAGCTCGGACAGCGCTTCCAGATACACAATGCTGAGAAAGCTGGGTGTAGAGGAAAAGGAGATAACGGGGTCCGTATTCACACAGTCGGCAATATTCTTCGCGCTGCCCCTGCTGCTTGCCTGCCTCCACTCCTACTTCGGTATGAGACTGGCGAAGTTCATGCTTTCAATGCTGGTTAGCGGCGGAATATTCAAGTCCATGCTCTTTACCGCAGGAGTTGTGGTACTCATTTACGGCGGATACTTTCTGCTGACCTTCATCGGAAGCAGGGCAATTGTAAGAGAACAGAAGTAAGATAAGATATATAGTCCTTTGTAAAGCAAGTATGCCCCCGAGCACATAAAAACGCCCGGGGGCATTGTGATTTGAGTTGAGAGTTCAGAGTTGAAAGTTGTGGAGTCGCCTGCGGCGGCAATATTTAAACATTGTGAGCGGAGCGAACACATAAACTCTCAACTCTCGACTTTCAACTCACAACTTAGCGCATACGCGCCAAATTACGCCGACTTAACTCAGATTATTTAGATGAAGTTCCGAAATCTGCCGCCGCAGGCTTTACACAGCCGCATAAATGTGCTATGATATAGTCAGCATCTATGTAACACTACGAAAGTGAGGAACACACCAATGAAAAAGAATATTTTCACAAGCATTCTGGCAGGTATTGCTGCCGTATCAATGATGGGCGCATTCGCAGGCTGCTCTGACCCTAACAAGGACGCTGAGTCTAAGAAGTCCGAAGCTGAGACCACCACAGCTGCACAGGAGGCTGACACAACTGCTGCTGATACTGAAAGCGGCGATGCTGCTGCCGAGGATCAGTCACTCCAGAAGGTACTGGACGACAAGAAGCTGGTACTGGGTCTGGACGCAAGCTTCCCTCCCATGGGCTTCACTGACGAGAACAACGAGATAATCGGCTTTGATATCGACGTTGCACAGGAGGTCTGTGACAGAATGGGCATTGAGCTGGTAAAGACTCCCATCAACTGGGATACCAAGGAAGAGGACCTGAACGTGGGCAAGATCGACTGTATCTGGAACGGTATGTCCATCAATCCTGCAAGAGCAGAGGCTATGAACCTCTCTGATCCCTACATGAAGAACGAGATGATCTTCGTTGTTCCTGCTGACAGCGATATCAAGTCTATGGACGACCTTGCAGGCAAGACCATCGGCGTTCAGACAGGCTCTACCGCACAGGAGATACTTGAGGCTGCCGATCTCTATGCCGATATCACAGAGTCACCTCTCGAGGACAACGTCACAGCCCTCAACCAGATGGAGCTCGGCTTCTCCGACGCAGTATTCCTTGATTCGGTAGTTGCAAACTACCTTATCACTTCCCACAACAAGGACTACGTTATCCTTGACGGAAACCTTGAAGCTGAGGAGTACGCTATCGGCTTCAGAAAGAACGATCAGGCGCTCCGCGACGAGGTGCAGAAGCAGCTCAGCGAGATGAAGGCTGACGGCAAGCTCGGAGAGATCTCCGAGAAGTGGTTCGGAAGCGACATCACAACAGTAAAGTAAGAAGCGATACGCCCCGCAGCTGCGGGGCGTTTTTCTGTACGGCACTTGCCTTTTTCAATATTCTGTGCTATAATAATAGATAACCCTTTTCTTTCATTCGGAAACGGGAATTCTTACACTCAGATTGGAGCGATTTTTATGTCAAAAAGACCCTTTTACATCACTACGCCTATCTATTACCCATCGGGCAATCCCCACATAGGTCACTGCTATACAACAGTTGCCTGCGATTCCATCGCCCGTTATAAGCGAATGCAGGGCTATGACGTAATGTTCCTCACAGGCACAGACGAGCACGGTCTGAAAATAGAGCAGAAGGCTGCCGAGCAGGGTGTGACTCCCAAGGAGTACGTTGACGTTATCGTTGACAGGTTCAAGAGCCTGTGGAAATATATGAACATCTCCTACGACAGATATATCAGAACTACCGACGACTACCATGTGGAAGCCGTTCAGAAGATATTCAAGGCTCTCTACGACAAGGGCTATATCTACAAGGGCGAATACTCCGGCAAGTACTGTACTCCCTGCGAGAGCTTCTGGACTGATTCTCAGCTGGACGAAAACGGCTGCTGTCCCGAATGTCACAGACCCGTAAAGTACGCCAAGGAGGAAGCTTACTTCTTCAAGATGTCTCCCTTTGCAGAGCGCATTGAGAAGCTTCTCCTTGAGACAGATTATCTCCGTCCCAAGACAAGAGCTGTTGAGCTTGTAAACAACTTCATCAAGCCGGGTCTGGAGGACCTCTGCGTTTCAAGAACTACTTTCAAGTGGGGCGTACCTGTTACATTTGACGACAAGCACGTTGTATATGTATGGATAGACGCTCTTTCAAACTATATCACAGCTCTCGGCTATGAGAACTCCGCACACAATGACTTTGAGAAGTACTGGCCTGCTGATGTTCACATGGTTGCAAAGGACATCATGCGTTTCCACGCTATTATATGGCCTGCAATGCTCATGGCACTTGACCTGCCCCTTCCCAAGCACCTTGCTGTTCACGGCTATATCACCATGCAGAGCAAGAGCGGCGAGAGCGTCAAGATGTCAAAATCCCTCGGCAATGTTGTTGACCCGTTCATACTGGGCGAGCGTTACGGCTGTGACTCCATAAGATACCATATCCTCCGTGAGATGGCTCTGGGCGCAGACAGCCTTTTCTCCAACGAGATAATGATAAACCGCATAAACTCCGACCTTGCCAACGGCTTCGGAAACCTTGTTTCCCGTACAGTTGCAATGGTTGACAAGTACTTCGGCGGCACTATCCCCTCAGAGCGTGAGGGCGATGCCCTTGACGAGGAGTTCAAGGCTGTTGTCACAGGTCTCCTCCCCGAGGTGGACAAGTACATCGACGAGACAAAGCTGAAACAGGCTCTCGAGGAGATATTCAAGGTCGTTGACCGCGCTAACAAGTACATCGACGAGACCGAGCCGTGGAAGCTTGGCAAGGACGAAACAAAGAAGGCTCGTCTGGCATCGGTGCTCTATAACCTCCTTGAAGCTATCCGCGTAACATCTGCACTCCTTGCACCTTTCATGCCCACTGTTATGCCTAAGGTATGGGAGCAGATAGGCGCTTCCGCAGCTGATGTGGAGTACGAAAAGCTGGGCGTATTCGGTGTTCTTCCCGAGAACGTAACTGTTCACAAGGGCGAGATACTCTTCCCCAGAATAGATGTTGACAAGGAGATAGAGGAGCTCAACGCCATTCTTGCAAAGAACATGGCTGAGGCTCAGGCAAAGCTCTCCTCAGAGGAAAAGGGCGAAGCAGCTGCCGAGCCTGAGAAGATAGAGCTGAAGCCCGAGATAACCATTGACGACTTCGCCAAGGTGGAGATAAGAGTTGCCAAGGTAACTGCCTGCGAAAAGGTAAAGAAGTCCGACAAGCTCCTGTGCTTACAGCTTGACGACGGCATGGGCGGACGTCAGGTGGTATCGGGTATCGCGCAGTATTACGCTCCCGAGGACCTCATCGGAAAGAAGCTCCAGCTCATCGCTAACCTCAAGCCCGTAAAGCTCAGAGGTGTTGACAGCAACGGAATGATCTGCGCCGCAGATACTCCCGACGGTGTAAAGGTCATATTCGTTGACGACAGCATTCCCGTAGGCTCAAAGATCAGATAAATCAGAAAACGCCTCCGCAGGACCGACCGTAGTCCTGCGAAGGCGTTTTATTATGTCAGGCCGCCGACGTCAGACGGCATGACTGCGGTAAAAGGGCTGCTGCGCGAAGATATTACTCCTCGCTGTTTTCTGTGTTATCTGTTTTTTCTTCCTTTTCTGTGTTTTCTGTTTCAGCTGCGTTTTTTCTCATTTCCTTCAGGTACGCGCTCAGCTTTTCACTGTCACTGCACCTGTATTTCAGCCCATAATCGGGAATTATCATCATTCCGTCAGTGGTAAGATACAGTATTCCCCTTCTGAGGTCCTTGAAAACGGGATACATGGTATTTGCACTACTGATGCCGGAAATATCCTCTTTCCACTCAGCATCCAACAGTATCTTTTTCAGTTCCTTTTCTCCCGTATCGAATGTATAATTTGCAAGTCCCGTGGTAACGCTGTTATCCCTGAGCATGAAGAACTGATCGCTGTCATCTTCATAGAGTATATGATCAATACAGTAGTCTGCGACCTTGTCTTCATCTTCATAATCTGCAGCAGCTTCCGAGATAAGGTTCCTGATATGCTGATAGTCTTCCTTTTTCAAGAGATACATGAATGTTCTTTCTGCGGTATAGTCGCTTACCATGCACTTGCCGTCAGACCAGAATCCGATACTGCAGCTGCCGAAATTTAAAGACGTATCATATATATCAAAGCCGCCGACAGCTGAATTGAGCAGTTCTCTCCATTCAAAGCCTGCCAAAGCATCATATATTTCCTTTTTCTCGTCTTTGTCCAGCAATACTGCCTTTTCCTGCTCAATATAAACAGCACCGCCCCTGCGTTCCATGACCGAGGTGACAGCCAGCCATGTGTCGTCCTCATCGTATTTTACGGGACAGTCAGCGTCAACGCCCTTGTCCACCGTTCTCCTCATGTAGGGATATTCTTCTGCTGCATAGCTGTAATATGACATCTTTCCGTCAGCTTCAACGGAAGCCATGCCGTTGTCGCCAAGTATGATCTCGTATTTTTTGCCCTCTGACTCAAAGTCAAGGGTTATGGTATCGCTGCTGTCCTTTACGCCGTCGGTATCGCGCTCGTTCCACTGGATATTATTTATATTGCTTGCAAGAGCGATAGCTTCCGTATTGCTGAGACCGCCGTCGTAGTCGTCCACGCGGAGCTGTGCGCTGAAAAGCTCAGCTTTTATGCCAAACTGATCGATGGATCCCAGATCATAATCTTTGAAGATGATATTTCTCATCTTTGCAAATGTGTCCTCGGGGATCTTGTAGTATTCCCTGTAAACATCATCCTGTATATAGATGATCTCGATTATGCCGTTATCATAGAAATCTGCAAAAAAATAATCTGTGTGGAAATCCATTACCTCTCCCGAGCCTTTGACTATGGGTTCCAGTGTATCCAGCTTTTCAAAGTCGGTTATGGAAAACAGCGAGATGAGCTGCTCGCCCATTTCCTCGGTGGCAACTGTTACAGGAGCTGAACCCATATAGTTATCGCACTGGTAATTGACCACCAGACCGTGAAGGTCTACCGTACCGAAAGGAAAGGCAAAGGACTTTTCATCGTAATAGGAGCTGTCCTCGTTGGTGGTGGTGCTGAGGAAGGTATCCTTATTGCGGTAAAGTACAGTTCCGCCTGCTCCGCCTATGAGCAGTACAGCTGCCGCAGCTATTGCAAGTCCCTTATGGCTCCTTCGCGGTGAAATAACATCGACGTGGGTGACCTCGTCTGTATATTCATCTGCCTCAGCTCTCTCTGTCGACAGCTTTTTCTCCATCTCCTCGCAGAATGAACTGCCGAGCCGAAGCTCATTCAGAGCGTCTTGATAATCTTTTCTCTGCATATCTCATCCTCCCTTTCAAGCTCCGTCCTGAGCCTGTCACGTCCGCGCCTCAGCAGCGAGCCCACCGTGTTCTCGTTTTTCCCCAGTATCTCGGCTATCTCCTTTATGCTGTACCCCTCGTAATAGTGCAGGAATATGACCTCGGCGTATTTCTTGGGCAGAGCCGATATCTCCTCGCGGAGCTCCCTGCCATCGGTGCTTATCTCGCATATAGCCTCTGAGTGCTCCAGCTCGTCCAGTGAGCAGGTGCGGCTGAAACGGAAGCTCCTTCGGAGGTTCTTGCATTTGTTGATGGTCACTCTGAGAAGCCATGCTTTGAGGTGTTCGTCGTCGTTGAATGAACGCGGTTTTGTATGTAATGAAAGGAATACGTCCTGAACTATGTCCTCTGCCTCGGCATAGCTGCCGCTTATGGCAAAGGCTGCGCGCAGGACTGTGTTTCCGTATTTTCTGAAAGCGTATAATGCAGTACTGTCATTATTCATTGAGGTGCCCCCCCTTTCATTAATAACACACCTGACACACGGAAAAATGTGCAGCGAAAAAAATGTTTTTTTGAAATAGTCAGAGCCGCCGACAATCCTGCCGCCGACGGCTCATTTTTTATATAAGTTTTTCGGCAAGCTTTGCGGCACAGCGGACACAGTCATCACAGCTGCACAGCATCTTCCCTGTCTTTATGCCCTTTAGCTCGCCGCAGTCCGTACTGCCGCAGGCTGCTCTGAAGCTGCCGTGGAGTGCTTTTGCGTCGGCAAGAACGGGGCTGCCGCCGAATTTTTTCAGTCCCAGTATCAGCTGTGCGGCACAGAGGGCTCCGCAGGTGGCATCAAAAGCACCCATGCCGCAGCCGAATGCCGCTCCCATAGCTCTCAGTGTATCCTCGTCCCTGCCAAGCTCATCCGCAAAGGCAAGGAGCACCGCCTGACAGCAGTTGCTGCCGCTGTGTTTTATCTCTACCGCTCTTTCAGCTCTGTCCATGGTCCACCTCAGTGCTCTCCGCAGCTGTGGCTGCCGCAGGAATGTCCGCTGCCGTGATCGTGGTGGTCGCAGGTGGCATTGGTTATCTGTAAAAGGCTTCCGCTGATAAGCATTTTCACCGCAGCATCGGCGCTGCCGCTATTGCCTGCATAGAGCTTTATGCCTGCCTCCGCCATAGCCATCTGTGCGCCGCCTCCTATGCCGCCGCAGATGAGTACATCCGCTCCTGCATTTTTCAGGAAGCCTGCAAGGGCACCGTGACCGTCGCCGTTTGTGCCGACCACCTGACGGGAGACTATCTCTCCGTTTTCGATATCATACAGTGCGAACTGCGCACAATGTCCGAAATGCTGGAAAATCTGTCCGTTTTCATAGGTAACTGCTACTCTCATGGTATTACGTCCTTTCTATTTGCGTCCGCCGAAATTATCGGCATATTTTGCATAAAGTATACCACTGTTTACGGTATATGTCAAGTCCGCGGAGTATGTACTGCGGCTAACCGTGTTTGACTTCACCGCAGCCCTGTGCTATACTTATTTTAAAGGAGGCGAAAGCCATGACAAAAATTGACCTTATAACAGGCATTCTGGGCTCGGGAAAGACCACTTTCCTGCTGAAATATGCCCGTCACCTCATTGACAGCGGTCAGAGGATAGCCATTCTCGAAAACGACTTCGGTGCTGTCAATATAGATATGATGATACTTCAGGAGCTGAAATGTGACAGCTGTCAGCTGGAAATGATAGCAGGCGGCTGCGATGCGGACTGCCACAGGCGCAGGTTCAAAACTCAGCTCATATCCCTCGGTATGCAGCACGTTGACCGCGTTATCGTTGAGCCCTCGGGTATTTTCGATATGGACGAGTTTTTCGATATCCTCCACGACTCTCCTCTGGACAGGTGGTTCGAGATAGGCAGCGTCATCACGGTGGTTGACGCTGAGATGGAGGAGCAGCTCTCTCCACAGATGGAGTACCTGCTGGGCTCCGAGGCTGCCTGCTGCGGTAAGCTTGTGCTGAGCAAGCTGAGCCGAATCGAAAACGAGACCGTGCAGCAGGTCTCGCAGAGGATACTCGCCCACATAAACCGCTCCCTTGAGGACATACGCTGCGACCGCAGATTTACTGAGCGTGACCTTATCGCAAAGGACTGGGACAGCTTCACCGATGAGGACTATCGGCTGTTCAGCTGTGCAGGTTACCGCGGCTCCAGCTATGTGAAGAAATTCAGTCCCGAGGATATAGAGAGCTCCGTTCACTACTTCATGCACATTGCCATACCGCAGGACAGTATAGAGGGACTTATCGGCAGCATCTTCGGCGACGAGAGCTGCGGAAGGATATTCCGCATAAAGGGCTCACTGCCCATAGAAGGTGGCTGGCTGAAGATAAACGCCACAAGGGAAAAGACCGAGACCGCTCCCGTGGCGGAGGGGCAGCCCGTGCTCATAGTCATCGGCGACAATGTGTCCCGTCAGAGGATAGACGAGTACCTGACCGCGCTGAATACAGACCCCGAGTATGTTTCAATATAAAAAAGAGCCACAACAGTTCCCTTCCCCATGATGGGAGCTGCTGCGGCTCATATTATTATGTATCAGTTCCCTTTAACGGGGCTTTTTATCTTAGTCCTCTTTTCTGGAACGTCTTGCAAGAACTGCGCCGATACCGAATGCAAATGCTGTGATAACGTATGCTGTGATAGGTGTAGTGTCGCCTGTCTTGGGTGAGTTGGAGGAGTTTGCTGTGGTCTTTGCTGCGGTAGTTGTTGATGTAACTGTTGAAGTAGTTGTTGTAGTTGTAGATGTGGTGGAAGCAGCCTTTACGCTGACATTTATCTCCTTTGTGAAGCCGTTGGAGCTTGTAACAGTGATAGTTGCATTGCCTGCTCCTACTGCCTTTACAGCGCCGTTTGCATCAACTGTTGCCACGCTCTCGTCGCTGCTGGAGAATGTTACTGTCATATTGTCGGTAGTATTCTCGGGGTCCTTTGTAACTGTGATCTTTGCTGTATCGTCTACTGAAAGCTCTGCTGCATCGATGGAAGCGTTGATGCCTGTCATGGCAATTCTCTCGGAATCGGGAACTGTAACGTCCTCGTTCTTCTTTGCTGTCCATGTAGCGTCTTCATTTCCGTCGCCGTCGTTGTCTACGCTGAGTACTGTTGTGTCTTCGTTGTTTGCCTTTGTCTTGATGACTGTCTTGTCTGTTATGGGCACATTCTCGAATGTACGCTCGTCAATGAGTTCGTCGTTTGCTGTGTAGTGACGGATAGTATAGTTCATTGTGCCTGTGCCTGTACCTGTAAGGTTAACGTCGAGGTTTGTATCCTCGTCCATGCAGATCATCTTGATATCGTTGTCCACGCCGATGAGGTCAAGACGTCCGAATGAAGCGCTGAATGACTCTGAGCCCTTTACGGAGCTGAGTGAGCCGTTTCCGTCAGAGATCTCTACGTCAACGGGGCAGGCGATCCTGATTACTGTGTAGGGTGTAAGCGAAGGAGCAACAGGCTGTACCTGAGGTACATTACTGCTGAGAACTCCCACGATCCATGAGATAACGTCGCTGTTTTCAAGCATTCCGATATGTGTATCCGAAACGGGATATACATTTGAAGCTGATGCATCGATCTGTCCCATCATGGTAGCTGATGTATAGGGCACCTGATTATCGCCGTTATTAGTATAGATAACATCATAACAGAACGGGTCGCCGTCCACATCGTTAGCAAATACCGCTTCTTTAACAGTCTTCTTTTCCTGACCGACTACAAAATATGCGTTGTCATAATCAAGTAAAGCATTATATCCATTCGCTGTACGCAGAGAATTCTGGAAAGTTATGGCATTTGTTGTAGCTGTAGTGCCAAAGATATTATTAAGAGTGTCGGTATATTCCTGATATGACATATCAAATGAAGGTGTGGGAGAAAGCAGATCAGGATTATTTCTCTGCATAGGATATGTCTGGCAGTATCTCTCTGTTGGTGTAAGCTCTGCAACGCCGTCAAATGAGCGCTTTGTATCACTGTCAAGACCCTTGAGTACCAGTCCCTGATCAAGGAACCAGTCATTAAGAACTACTGAAGTATCTATAGCCTCAAGGAGATGAGGTGCACCTTCATAGGGTGTTCCGCAGGTAATGATCTTTTCTGTCTTGCTGTCACCATATATGGTAAGGTACTTGGAAGTTACCAGTCCGCCCATTGAATGAGCAACTATGTCTACCTTAGGGCAGTTTGTCTTTGCGCTTACAGCATTGATAAATTCATTAAGGGATTCTGCGCTTATATTATTGCTCTTTCTCCAGTCATAATTAAAGACATAAACGCCTCTGTTGCCCATATTCTCACATAATTCGTTTATGAGATCCTTCATGGTCTTGTTTGCTCCTACCTCTCGGTCACCTTCATCAGTAATTGCATTCTGATCTATGGGCTCACCATTGCTGTCATAATTATGAACATAAAGGGTCTTATCCTTATTTATTTTATCTTTCAGCCCCGTTGAAGTAAGCGTAGGCTCCCAGACCATATCTGTGCAGTCTGAATCCGAATAGAGTCTGCTTCCCATGATACCGGGAATGAGAACTATGGGGTAATTATCGTTTGTAAGCACCGTCTGAGCCACATTGCCGAATTCAAAAAGGAGCTGATCGGGATCAGTAACGTTATATGCCTGTGAAGCCGAGCTTGCCAGATCCGCCATAAGGCGTGTGCCGAAATCAAGCTTCTTACCGCTGAGGCTGTGGAAAAATCCGAGAGTATAGATATTGTAGTTTTCCTTCAGTCCCGTTGCTATATCATAAGCTGCATTTGCATAGCTGTAGCAGTAGCTGTCATCGGAAGAAGTATAGCGACCCGTTGTTGATCTTGAACCGTCCTCGGGAAGTCCGTCGGAGCAGAATACTATGTTCCTTATGTTGGAAGCGTCAACGTCCGCAAGGAGAGAGCCTGCTGTGTTAAGTGCGTCACTGTAGTTTGTTCCGCCGCTTGCATTGAGGGCTGCGATATCACTTGATATCGTGTCGATATCGGTGGTAAAAGGTGTTACTACAGTTGATCTTGTGTTAAGAGTTACAAGAGCAACATAATTGTTACCCCCTGCATTAAGGATATCGGTACAGAATTTCTCTGCTGCCTCGCGCTCCTTAATCATAGGTGTACCTCTCATACTTCCCGATGTATCGAGAACGAGCACCGTATAGCGGTCAGGGTCTGCTGCGTTTACCTCTGTCTCGGGAAGCTTCGGGATCATAGTGAATGCCATTATCCCTGCTGCCGCTGTTGACAGAAGTCTGAGGAATTTCTTCATCATCATATCATTTCCCTTCAAATAAAATAATTATTACAGATCCGTATTCACGGATCGAGTAATCCAATAAGGACCACAGAGCTTACAAGCCCTAATACGGAGCAGACAGGCAGGAGTATCTTATCTTTCCATGTCCACGATCCAAAGAGCTTCTTTCCGATGATAAATGCTGCTATCTCAACGACTATCATTATTATCAGCGGAGCAAAGAACGCAACTTTTTCAAGGACCGCAGTCTTTCCCACAGTTTCCTCCATAAGTCTTGATTCATCCATCAGCCACATATACACAAATCTGAGTGTAACAAATCCCATTGCAAAATAGAGCAGGTATGTCGAAGCAAAGAACATTACTTTTCTCATTTCACGCCCCCCTTGGATGTGTTGGCAATAAAGTAAACTACTTGCCAATTTTTCGGCACATATCATATTATATCACGCAATTTTCACATTGTCAACACATTAATCATTTATGATTCGATTTTTGTATTATACCACAAGTATTTGCGAATTATATTACTTCATATAGTGCTATATTGATAATCAATGCCCCTTTTCCGACAGCAGTAAGACTTTGCCGTATAAAAGACAAAAATGGAAAGAGCTGTGTCCGCCTAAAGAACACAGCCCTTCCCACTTTACAAGGATATATTCAGTAATCCCGTATCACCGGGAATTACTTGCCTGATATGATGAGCTTTCTCATCGATACCATGTCAAAGACGTCTATTTCACCGTCTTCGATCAGGTCTCCCGCCTGCCAGTCGGTCAGGTCATTCCTGCCGAGGAGGAAACCCTGAAGCATTACAAGGTCGGCAACATTGAACTGCTTATCCGCATTCACATCGCCTCTGAGCTTTGCGGATACGGGGTCGGTATCGTCTGCTTCTTCTCTGCCCGAATAGGTAACAGAGGGCTCTGCGGTGTCCTTATAGTAGAAGTTCATATAGTCCACAGCACCCTTGAAGTAAGCATCTCCGCCCCTGCCTATGTAGCAGTCGTCCCTGTCCGCTGCGCTGAATACATCAGCGGGAGTAAGGGACATATCTTTGCTGTCTGCCTGTACGCCGTTTATTATGAGAGAGCCTTTTCCGCCCGAGATACGGACGGTCACCTTGCTCCACTCGCCTTTTGTCAGTGCCGATGAAGCCGTGAGCTTCTCGGTCTTTGTGCCGTCAGTGATGACGAGCTCTGCCCTGCCCTCGCTGTTTGAAGGAGTAAAGCTCATATAAGCCTTGTCGTCTCCGAAGCGGAAGATATCCTGCGCGGATTTTCCGCCCTTCCAGAGCGCTCCGAAGCTTATCTGGAGGTCTCTTGCCCTGACTGCCGAATCATCAAGCACCACATAGTCGTCCTCGCCGTCAAAGCTGAGAACGCCCTTTGCGGATGTTCTTTCGGACTCCCACTGCGCACCGCTTATGAGCGCGTCCGTAGCGGCATATTTATCCTTAGCCCATACCTTGGACTCGTCTGTAAATTCATATGCGGCGGTATAGCCGTCCTCGGTCCTGTGACCGCCGTTGTCGTCCAGCCAGCCGTAGTTGACGCCGCTGTTCTTCGACTGATCGTTGCAGAAGTCACCGTCGAGGATAGCTGTGCCCGTGTAGGAAGCAGTTCCGTAGACATAAGCCATACCCTTTGCCACAGCATCATCGCCTATGGTCACAGCATCGGCAAGATATGCCTTCTGGAGCACCTTTGCATTGCCCGAGACCTTGCAGGAATTGAACACAACGGCACTGTCGCCTATTACAGCATTGCCGCTGAGGGTAACTGTTCCCGATTTCCAGCCGTTGTCATAGACCCAGCCGCCTCCGTCAACTATAGCGTGACCGCATATAATGGCATTATCGGAAGCTGTCACCTGATTTGCGACTATGGCGTGGTCCTCAACGCGGACATTGCCTTTCAGCACCGCATTTCCAAGCACCATGGCATCGGGTCCCACATATACGGAGCTGTCCACCTTGGCGGAATCCGCTACCCAGCCGCCTCCGTTGGGGTGAGCGTGTCCCCTGCCCTTCTGATACCTTGTGGAATAGTCGATATCAGCGCCGTTCACAGTGACCTCATAGGGGTATCTTCTGCGCTCGTCGCCGTTTTTGTATGTGGAAACGTCGTCCTTATGGAAGGCGTTGCACTTGTAGAGAGTCTTGGGCATTGCCGTCACCGTAAGGTAAGCGGAAGCCGCTCCCTGTGCGGAAGCTGTCATGGACTCGCCGTCACCGAACAGATCGGAGTAGGTCTCTTTGCCGTTTCCGTCAACAGTTACGATACAAGCCTTCCAGCCCGCATTGCCGTCATCGGAGAGTCCGCGGAAGCTGACGGAAATATCGCCGCCTGTCAGCTTCAGAGGGATGATATTTATGCCCGCCTGCATGGGCGCCTCCTCCTCGGGAACGCGGTAAACTCCGCCGCCCTGCCCGTCGGGAAGAGTATAGACAAGATTTCTGTAGAAAGGCTGGGAGTTCAGCTTATCATTGAACTCCTTCTGATAGGCTTCCTTTGCGCCAAAATCAAAGGTAGCCATGCGCTTTGCATAGTGACCGAAAATGGTTTGTGCATCGGTGCCGAACAGCCTTGTAATGGTATCAAAGGGATATTCCCCCGGCTTTGCTTCGGAAATAATGCGCTTGACGCTGTTTATTCCCAGTCCCTCGATGTTGTCGGGGTTGTAGGAGATATACACAAGGAAGGGCCACACCTCATAGTAGTTCCTTCCGTGAGGGAGAGTAAGGCTCAGATTGCGTATATACGGCTCGAACCAGCAGGTCTTCACATCGCCTGTGTAGTAATCGCTGGCAAGGTACATCTCGCGGAACCAGTTGGCGAGGGGCTCCCACCATGCGCCTGTGATATCCTGTCCCTCCCATGCCTTCTGGTGCATTGTGACAACATGACCGAATTCGTGTGCTATGGTCAGGTCGTCAAGCATTGCCTCGGGGCTGATTATCTCTATGCCGTAGCCGTCCTCAGCGCTCATGAACGCCCAGCCGTCGGGGTACTGGTCAAGTCCCGTATAGGTCAGGTACACATTGGTCTTGTACTTCTGTGTGCTCCTGCCGTTGACGTCAACGTTCATATTCTCCATGCCGAGAAATTCGCCGTAGCATTTCCAGAGCTTCTCGTAATCCTCCAGATTACGCTTCAGAAAGGCGTCGTTAACCTTTCCCGTGGTGTCATTATTGCCGTAGAAAATTACAAAGTGTTCTGATTCAACGTAATTTGCAGTTTTACAGTAGCCCCATTTGTCGCGGATAAGGTACTCTTCCGCAGCATTTGCGGGTGCGGGCAGTGCCTGTGCCATTGACAATGCCATAACTGCGCCCGTAAGAGCGGCTGAAAGCCTTTTTTTCATTGTACATTCCTCCGTTTCAGATCGTCCCCAAATCCCCATCGGAAGTATCACGTTAGTTCATCTACATCATTATACTATCATTTTGAGCAGAAATCAATGATTTATTGTACCAAAAATCTGTACTATCGTGTGTATATAATAGATAAATGGCAGCATGAAAATTTTATATATTTTTCTTTGCGATACCCCGTTTTTGAAAAAGCGGCTGCGTATTACTATATATCGATATGACCGTTCAACAGTATAAATGTGTTCCCGATCCCAAACAGCAAAAACTACAAATACACCATATACGGGAGCTTTCCCTCGCTCCTCTGTTCAACGCGAAAGCAGAAAAGGCTATTTTAAGCCTTATGTATTGCTTTTTCCAAACTAATATGTTATAATACATTAAAAGTCTGATCGCAGAAAAAAATACAGATCACCGAGACTAATTGTTTTTTATACGGAACACTGATACCGTCAGAGCCCTCATCGGACACGGAATAAAGAGATATAATAACCGATGGGCGCCAGATTATCAGGAGGAAAACATGAAAAATCACTTTAAACTCAGAACGGCTGCGGGGCTGGTCTGTCTCGGTCTGGTAATGCAGACCTCTGCCTACCTCCCTGCCTCAGCCGAAGCAAAGAGCGGTATGACCATAAACGAGGTCTGCTCTAAGAACACTTCATACGACACAGCCAGCGGACAGTTCTTCGACTGGATAGAGCTCTACAACGGCGGCAGCAGCGCCGCAGACCTTTCCGGCTGGGGGCTCTCCGACAAAGCCGACAAGCCCTATCTCTACGTTATCCCCGAGGGCACTAAGGTCGCCGCAGGTGAGAGACTTCTCATTCTCTGCGACAGCGACGGCGCTCTCACAGACAGCAGGGTAGCTCCCTTCGGGCTCTCAACATCAGGCGAAACTCTGGTGCTCACAGACCCTCAGGGCAACACCGTGGACACACTCACCTTCGGCGCTCTTGCCGCAGATACCTCATACGGACAGTACCCCGACGGCAGCGGCGAGTTCTATGAGCTCAGCTGCTCCCCCACTCAGGCAAATACTGCTCCCGAGGGCAGCAATGCGGTGCATCAGCCCGTATTTTCCATGGAAAGCGGATTCTACGACAGCAGCTTCACCCTTTCTCTCTCCGCAGACGAGGGCTGCACAGTCTACTACACCACAGACGGCAGCGACCCTACGGCGGAGTCGGAAAAATACACCGAGCCCATAACCATAAACGATATGTCCGATACCGAGAACCGTCTCAGCGCAAGAAGGGATATTGTCCCCAATAACGCCGAGGCTCCGCGCAGCAGCGTGGACAAGGCAGCGGTCATCCGCGCCGTATCCGTGGACAGCGAGGGCAATATCAGCCAGCCCGTCACCAAGACCTACTTCATAGGCAAGACAAATTCGGGTTATTATCCAAAAATGAAGGTGGTGTCCCTCGTCACCGACCCCGATAACCTCTTTGACTATGACAAGGGTATATACTGCCTCGGTAAGGTCTACGGCGGCGAAAAGCAGGAGGATCCCCCGAAGGAAGGGGACAAGCCAAAGGAAGGCGAAAAGCCTGAAGAACACGCAGGTCCCGATGAACACGGCGGTCCTGAGGGCAGGGTGGAGCCCAAGAGAGCTCCCAATGTCTGGGAAATAGCAGCAAACTACACACAGAGAGGCAAGGTTTGGGAGCGTCCCGCTCACTTCACTCTCTTTGACAACGGAGAAAAGGTCCTTGAGGAGAATGTTGGAATACGCATCAAGGGCAACTACTCAAGATGCCTGCCGCAGAAGAGCTTCAATGTATACACCCGTAAGGAATACGGTGCATCCGAATTCAGCTATGATTTCTTCAATGGCACAGCAGTAAAAGCAAAGAACGGCAAGGCTGTCAAGAAGTACGACGGTCTCGTTCTCAGAAACGGCGGAAATGACAATACCTTCGCATTCTTCCGCGACAGCATAAATCAGTCACTTATTGCCGACAGAGCCTTCGCACATCAGGCGACCACCGAGTGCATCGTCTTTATCGACGGCGAGTTCTGGGGCATATATCAGCTCATGGAGAGGATAAGCACCTCTTACCTCAGCGAGCACTACGGCGTAAAGGAAAGCGATATCGCCATGATAAAGAACGGCGAGCTGGAGGACGGCTCCGAAGCCGATCAGCAGGACTGGAGCCGGCTCTGCAAGGATGCTGCCGACGGAAGCATCTCCTATGAGGAGTTCTGCAATAAGGTAGATATACAGGGCTTTATGGACTACTTCGCAGCTCAGATATACTGGGCTAATGCAGACTGGCCCCAGCGCAACTACGCTGCATGGCGTGCCGATACCATCGACGAGACAAATCCCTATGCCGACGGAAAATGGCGAATGATACTCTTCGATACCGAGTCGGGACAGGGGCTTTACGGTTCAGCTGACAAGTCCGTCAGCGCAAACTGCTACAGCAGACTCAGCAGCACCAACAACGAGCTTGCAAAGCTGTTCATCAGCCTCATGAAAAACGATGAGTTCCGTCTTGGCTTCTCAAGGACGATGATGGACCTCGGCAACTATAACTTCACACCCGACAGGACCAAGGAAGTTATCAGCTGGTATAAGGACACCTACAAGCAGCAGGTAGCCGATACCTTTGCGCGTTTCCAGTCCAACAGCCTTTCCGGCTCAAACGGCGAGAGACGCTTTGAAAGCGAGATATCCACAGTTACCAACTTCTATGCGAACCGCTTCTCCTATGCAGAGCGCACTACAAGGTCGGCAATGAAGCTCTCCTCAGAGCCTCACACCCTCACAGTCAGCAACAATGCTGCCTGCGGCGGTATAAAGCTCAATACTCTCGACCTTGGCAAGACCTCGGAATGGAGCGGCAAGTACCACTCCGATTACGATGTGACTCTCAAAGCCGTTCCCGAGGAGGGGCAGACCTTCTCTCACTGGATAATTAACGGTGCGGAGATAACCGAGGGCGACAGGAATTCCGCCGAGATAAGCCTTAAACTCAGCGCAGATGCCACTGTAAAGGCAGTCTACGAGGGCGAAGCTGCGGAAGAAGTCATCGGCGATGTGAACAACGACGGACAGTTTAACGTAAGCGACCTTGTACTGCTTCAGAAATGGCTCCTTGCAGACAGCAGTGCAGAGCTTGCAAGCCCCGAAAGTGCAGATATGGTTCAGGACGGCGTTATCGACGTATTCGACCTTATCGCCATGAGAAGGGCACTCCTTGAAGATACAAGCAAATAATACATACAAAAGCTCCGACCTGTAAAGATCGGAGCTTTTTTCAGTTTCACAGCAGATCATTCATCATCCGGACCTGCTTTTACAGCGTATTCATGTGACAATTCATGATCTTCTTTTGCCGCATAAAGATCAGAAAGCAGTGTGTATACATTTTTAGTTTTAGAGGTTTCTTCGCCAAATGCTTTCTCATTTATCTTCCTTGCTTTATGTGCATATTCTAAAGCCTTGTCATAGTCCCCCACAGCTTTATATAAGCCTGCAATATTCTGGTATGTGTTAGCTGTTAAAGGATGCTCGTCTCCAAGCACTTTTAATTTGATATCCAACGACTTCTTATAATACTCCATCGCCTTTTCGTATTCGCCCATAGCTTTATATAAGCCTGCTATGTTATTATATGCAGTAGCAGTAGATGGATGCTCTGTTCCAAATACTTTTTCTTGAATAGCCAATGATTTCTCATTGTATTCTTTAGCCTTGTCATACTCTCTCATATCTTGATATAAAACTGCTAAATTGTTGTATATGTTAGCTATTGAAGTATGCTCTGTTCCAAATGTTTTTTCACGAATAGCCAAAGCTTTCTCATAATACTCCTTAGCCTTGTTATATTCGCCCGTAGCTTTATATACGCCTGCTATGTTGTTATATGTGTTTGCTGTTGAAGGATGCTCTGTTCCAAATACTTTTTCACGAACAGCCAAAGCTTTCTCATAATACTCCATGGCCTTTTTGTATTCGCCCTTAGCTTTATATACGATTGCCATATTATTGTATGTTGTGGCTGTATCTGGATGCTCTGTTCCGAGTGCTTTTTCACGAATAGCCAGAGCTTTCTCATAATATTCCATAGCCTTGTCATAGTCGCACACCTCTTTATATACGTTTGCTATGTTGTTATATGTGGTTGCTGTTGAAGGATTGTCTGTTCCAAGTACTTTTTCTTTAATAGCCAAAGCTTTCTCATAGTATTTCAGTGATTCGGCATAATTGCACATATCTTGATATACGGTTGCTATATTATTATATGTCGTAGCTGTAGAGGGATTGTCTGTTCCAAGTACTTTTTCTTTAATAGCCAAAGCTTTCTCATAGCAGATCATCGCCTTACTATAGTCATTCAAATCTTGATATACGGTTGCTATATTATTGTATACCATAGCTGTATCTGGATGTTCTTTTCCGAGTGCTTTTTCACGAATTGTCAAAGCTTTCTCATAATATTCCACAGCCTTATCATATTCATTCATATTTTTATATACGCCTGCTATATTATTATAGATGGTGGCTGTATCGGGATGCTCTGTTCCGCGTATTCTTTCATAGATAGATAAAGCCCTCAAAGAGTAATCCAAAGCAGAAGGATATTCTCTTTTTTCTTGGTATGTGTTTGCCATCTTCACAAAGCTGTTTGCCATATCCAAGTCTTGCTGTTCTGATTCGGCTTGCTTTGCTTTTTGTTTTTCTATAAGGATTATGGCTTCTTTGACTTCGTTCTCTGCAATTATTTCGCCCTGTTCAGAGTATATCTCCGCCATTATCAAAAGTATCCCGAGTATCTGTTCTGTTTCCTCCGGTCCATACTTTGATTCTTCTTCATCTATACTGCGTTTGAGCGCATCACGATATAAAGAGAGCATAACGCACTCAAGCTGAACATTGCAGAAAAATTTCTGATCGGCATTTGCAATCGAATACATATGCTTGATCGCATCTACATAGTAAGACAGAGCAGGTATGGAAACTTCTTTGAATATAGACTGTGGAATGGTGAGCAGGAGTGACCTTGCCTGATCATAATCATTTACCTGAAAAATGGCATTGCAGGTAATATATGTTAATTTCTCATTACGTTTCATCCTGTTGTTCCTCCCACCTTTGATTTATCATGGAGCTTAACTTCTCGCCCTTATCTTTCCAGTTAGCCTGACATCTTATCAGGAAATTGGTAAAATAATCATCATTTTCATCATCAAATCTTTCGCTCAGATAATCCAGCCATTTCTCTCGTTTTTCATCGAATATGCAATCAAAAAACTGCCACAAAAAAACAAATTCACCAATGATGTCAGGCTCTATGGGATAAAGCATATTCGTTTCTTTATCAAAATACCCATCGGAAAGCTTATTCAGAAAATCCGCCGTTTTCTCCTTATTAGTATATACATTATTTATAGCATTAATATCTTCCTTTATAAATTCGGGCAGACCGCTGTCGGAGATATCGAGCCCGTTCAAAGCGGTAGCAAGTGCCAGAAGATGCATTCCGTTATCAATGCACTCACCTTCAACATGGGACTGGTTACGCTTAAAATAACTTTGAAGCAGCTCGTTATAATCCATTTTTGTTTTATCCGCACCGCTAAGGATGGCATCGGTGATAAGCAGGATAAATAAGCATCTGCTTGCTGACTGATTCTGTGAATTGTTAGGTGATATCTTATTTGCAAGATCAAGTATATTCTGATAATCCTCCTCTTTAAGCGTTTTATCATTATAATAAGCCGCTCTGAAGTCCTCGATTATCTCTTTATATGTATCGAGCTTGATATCGTATTCTTTTCTTGAGAGGTCAAGCGGAGTGATCTTATCGCCATCCAAGTAATAAAAGTGGTGCTCTTTTATTACCGCATAGCGCTCACATTTCTCATACATTTCCTTCTGACGTACAAGAAGCAAAAAACGCGACTTTACTTGGGCATCACGCATTTTCTTGATAAGCTCGATAACATCTTTCTCCTTTTCGTCTGCATAATCGCACACAAAAAGCACGGGCTTATCACACTTATAGCCCTTGGTAATGCCGTTTATTTTAGTAAAATCATCTTTTTCCAGCCAGACCACATTAAAAAAGTACTGATTTCGCTCACAGATATTCCGCACAAATTTACTCTTTCCGACACCGCCCTGACCGCTTATTGCCCATACAGCAACTTCCTGCTCGCAAAAAAGGAAACGCTCAATTTGTGTTATCTCCATTATCCTGCCGTGAAAGCGTATGTTTTTATTAAGATAATGGAACCTGTTCTGACGGTGGATAAAGTGCTGAGGGAGCAATTTGTTTTCCAGATATTCCTGAAAGGTACCCTCATCCAACATTTCCTGCTGAAGCTGGTACAATCTCTTATCAAGCCATTCTAATTTCTTGTCAAACCTCTCGATATTCTCTTTTGTCACGCTGCTGAGGTCGTCCAGCTTTTCAAACGTTTTTTTGTGCCAGTCCTCGGGAGAAACTATCCTCGCGATATTATCCCTGATAATATGTGCAACTTCCTTTGGCAGAACAGATTCGGACGGGATACCCTCCGTTTCACGCAGCTTTTTCTCCAGTGCATTTTCGTCTATGAATAATTCCAGCTGATCGTAACCGCATGAGATCATCAGCTCTTTCAGCTTGATCACCAGCAATTCCAGATGATTAGTGTCTGTACGGGGATATCTTGCAAGTTTTTTCAGATCATTCTTTATGACCGCTAAAAATTTTTCAAATCGTGTATCATGTGACGCATCAATTACTCCCTTGCCTGCGGAAGCTACGTTAAAAACCGACTTTATCTGCTTGAAAACAGGAACGTCGTTATCAGCAAGTTCGTCGAATGATGTGCTTATAAAGTCAGTTAATTTGTCTTTTATGTCATCCATTGAGCACTCCTCCGGTTCAAGATATATTTCGGCATTTTAATTATTATAAAGTATAACAGATGCTTTGCATTCATTATATCATAAAAGCGAAGCGTTATGATATAATTGCCCGATTGCAGGGAGCTGATCTCCGATCGGCGTATCTGCAAGGGCATTTAGATCAATTATAATGAATACTTTGCATTCATTATATCATAAAAGCGAAGCGTTATGATATAATTGCCCGATATGCAGGGAGCTGATCTGAGATCAGCGTATCTGCAAGGGCTTTTAGATAAATTATAATGAATGCTTTGCATTCATTATATCATAAAAGCGAAGCGTTATGATATAATTGCCCGATCTGCAGGGAGCTGATCTGAGATCAGCGTATCTGCAAGGGCTTTTAGATAAATTATAATGAATGCTTTGCATTCATTATATCATAAAAGCGGTGTGATAGCAAGAATCGCGGAGATAAAGCTGATGTTTTTTGATTTTTTTATCGTTTTTTTGCAAATGTTGACATTAAAAATAAGGTCTGATATAATGAGAAGCAGATAATTATTCGCTTGGCAGCGATAACAGGACGGTGAGTGCAGGTGAGCTACAGGCAATTAAGCGAAAACGAAAAGAACGATCTATGGGATATTCTGGTCACCGCTTGTGCGGAAATCCCCGATTTCTGTAAGTATATCAAGGATTTTGGCGGAAAAGCCAGTACTTTATTAGGCGTTCTGGTCGCAGCATTCGACATTTTTAAGAGCAAACATGAATACAAGAGATTCTATCAGCACTTTGAAAAAGAGAGCCGTGACCTGATACCATGCAGTATCAGCGAAAAAGCTGTTAAAAACATTTTTTCAGTCGTTAAAGATCATCTGAAGAAAATGAGAACAGCAAATAAAATGCTCTCTTTTTATTATCTTCACAAAGATAAATGGGACGAGCTGTCAGCCGCACTGTTTAAGGAATGTAGAAAAAAGATCGGTGCAGATGAGATATCCGATGAACCGCTTCATGCTGTTCTTGACAATATGGTCCATATTATTTTACAGAATAACGAAAGCGTCAGCCTCTTTACGGAATTATCGGATATCGTTAAGGATATCCTTGACAGATTAAAACAGGACGGCAAGGATATAGATGCTTTGAAGGATAATGTAGCTGAACTAAAAGAAGCTTTAGATAAATTGGTTCCGAAGTATACCACTTACATCAGCAATGCGGGACTGCCTTCGGAGTTTACCAAAAGCGAAAATATCCTCAGTTTCCGCAACTCCGGTATACAATTCCGCGGCAGAGAGAATGAGCGCAGGGACCTCGGTAATTTTATGAAAAGGCCGGGTGTGTCTGTCACGGCTGTAACAGGTCCGGGCGGCAGCGGAAAAAGCCGTCTTGCATTTTTCTTTGCCAATTCTCTTGACGCGGCTGAATGCAAATGTGTCTGGCTCGATCACAGCCTTCTGAAAGCAATAGTGAGCTGCACTGATCTCAGCTATGACAAACAGGTGCTATTTATCTGCGATTATGCCTCGCAGTATGAAGATGATCTGAAAGCTCTTATTGACTCGATGAGCCGAACAGGTCAGAATGTAAAATTCCTGCTGTTGGAGCGTTCTGCTGCTTGGTTCACAGACTTCAGAAAGCGCAGCAATATAATTGCGGAGCTATCTTCCGAAGAATCGATCGAACTGTCCGGATCCGATTTTACAAGAAATGAATGCTCGGAGATCATGGATGATCTTTCAAAGCAAAAGTATAACAGCGCTGTTATACCCGAAAACACAAAGGATCAGATCATAAAAAAGGCAGCCGAACTCTCAGGTGAAAGCTGTTCTGTGCGGTGTCTGTTTTTGCTGCTGGTAACCGATTCTTACCTGAAAGGCGATCCGTTCCTGACAATGAGTGCAGATGAGCTGCTTTATAACTATATCGAACATTCCAAGGAGATCGTCAAAAAAGAATACAAAAAAGAGATCATAGATATCGGCTTCAGGGTACTTGCTTATGCAACAGCCTGCGACGGTATAAAATGGGAGGATGAACATCCTGCGATACAGAATGATCTCAACAGTATTATGGAGCATTTCCCCGATGACCGCTATGGTATCAACAGATTTTTCGGTAAGCTCAGCGAAGAAGATAAAGCCGATACGGTCTCTGCGCTGAAGCCCGATCTGATCGGTGAATTCCTGTTCCTTCACACATGGCTCAATCTTACTTCCAGCCGAAAGAAATGGCTTTCGGCGCTTCTTGTGCAGGAGTACAGCCGTGTATTTCTTGCACGGTGTCTGGCTGACTGGGAAGAAAAGTCAGCAGCGCTTTGTAATATGCTTTCCGAGAAAGGCAATGATGCGGAACAGCGTATTAATAGTGCTAAGGTCTACAACTCCGCCGTGCGCGAAGCTCATTCCACAGAAGCACAGATGAAATGGCTTCAGAAGATCAAAGACTTGGACACAGACCTTTCTGCCGATATTCTTGCGGAATATGTTGATGCTGTCAGATACGTTTTTGAACACGCCAAACATAAAAACACCCGAGCAGAATGTATCAATCTAATATGTGCTATCGACTTTGAACAGTATTCATGCGAAAGCCCTTTGCTGGGCAAAGCGTTAAATGATGCCGCAAGCATATATCAGGGTAATGGCGAATACAAAATTGCTATGGAATACTTCGAGAAAGCTTTGACCATTTGCGAAAATGTACACGAAACAGAACATTCCGATACAGCCGCCATATACAACAATATAGCTGGTGTATATAATGACATTGGCGACTATGACACGGCTAAAAAACACTATGAAAAAGCTTTGGCAATTTGCGAAACAGTATCTGGAACAGAGCATCATGATACAGCCACCATATACAACAATTTAGCACTCGTATATATGATAAAACGCAATCATGTCAAAGCTCTCGAATACTATGAAAAAGCTTTGAATATTTTTGAAAAAGTACACGGAACAGAGTATCTTTATACAGCCATTGCATATAACAATATAGCCCACGTATATGATGCTAAGGGTGACTATGACAAGGCTCTGAAATATTATGAGAAGGCTTTGAAAATCAAATTGACAACACTTGGAACAGAGCATCGTTCAACAGCCACCACATATAACAATATAGCAGGCGTATATAAAGGTATAGGCAAATATAACAAGGCTCTGGAATACTGTGAAAAAGCTTTGGCTATTCATGAAACAGTACTTGGAACAGAACATCCTTCAACAGCCACAACATACGGTAATATAGCAAGCGTATATAAAGCTTTGGGTGACTACAACAAAGCTCTTGAATACTATGAGAAAGCTTTTGCTATCTTTACAAAAACACTCGGCTTTGAGCATGAATATACGGTTTTAACACTCTCGGCTATCCTAACGATAAAAAGCAAACTCGACCAAGGCGAAAAGCAATGATTTATAATAAGCTCCCTCTCATCCGAGCGGGAGCTTTCATACTCTGCGCCAGTGCTTTCCATCAAACGCTCCGACTATACCAACTCTTTCCATAAGCCTCCGAGATCCACATCGTTGTATTCCTGCTGCTGCGGCTCTATGCGGAAACAAAAAAGCCCCGATCTATGTGCTATAACAATTCGCGAAAGCACTAAGACCGAGTCCGAAAGCTAATTCTGTCTCAACAAAAATCAAACCCGACAGTTTCCTGTCGGGTATTTCTGGTTGGGGTGGAAGGATTTGAACCCTCGAAATAACGGAGTCAGAGTCCGCTGCCTTACCACTTGGCGACACCCCAATGTATGTACTGAATTATTCAGCTTTATTATTATATCACTGTCCGAAGCGATTGTCAATAGGTAAAATATATTTTTATTTTTTAACTTTATTTGGCTGCATATGCCGCAAAAAAAGCAGCAGCTCCCACGTTAAAATGACCGACCGCAGGAGCACGCTTTTCGCATATAAATACATTTTTCTTTCTTATTTGTTTTCTTTCTTTTGAACTACCTCTATGTAAACGTCGGGAGTCCCGGCGAAAAAACAATGTAAAAGCATTTTGCGTTCCTCTGTGATCATATTATACACCTTTCCTTTGCCGTATACAATAACAGGAAAGTTCCGATATCAAAACGATCTGACTGCATTTTTCTTACGCTCGGGTGTCATTGATTTACAATATCTTTAAAATATTACAGAATTCTTTCGGACAGCGTTCTGACGTTATACATTTTATATGAAAAAAATTCCGCCGAGGTCTTTTCAAGACATAATAAATGTGCTATAATATATTTATCCCAAAATATAAACTTTTACAATTTTACTGAAGTGTGCTGCGGCATACTTTTTAAGTACCAAATAGAGTATATGGAGATCTTTTTATGGACATTAATTCTTACAATTCAGCAAAACAGGCAGCGCTGAAACGTTATTTCAGCCGTATGAACGATATGCAGCAGGAGGCCGTTTTCACTGTTAACGGTCCCGTTCTTGTGCTTGCAGGCGCAGGAAGCGGCAAGACCACGGTTATAGTAAACCGTATCGCGAATATGATCAACTTCGGCAATGCCTACTTCGATACCTCCCGTCAGGGAAATGACGATGATACCGCCTTCCTGAAGGAGTACGCAGAGGGCAGGACAAACGACTTCGATACCCTCAGGGACATCGTTGCCGTTGACCCGATCCGTCCGTGGAATATCCTCGCCATCACCTTTACAAACAAGGCGGCAGGCGAGCTGAAGGAGAGACTCTCCGCAATGCTTGGCGAGGAGGCTCTGAATATCCATGCCTCCACCTTCCATTCAGCCTGCGTAAGGATACTCAGGAGCGAGATAGAAGCCCTCGGCTACGGCAGGGACTTCACTATATACGATTCCGACGACAGCCAGCGCATGATAAAGAATGTCATGGGTGAGCTGGATGTCTCCGAGAAGCAGCTTGCTCCCAAGGCAGTGCTCAGCGAGATAAGCTTCGCCAAGGACAAGATGATAACTCCCGCGGAGCTCCGCGCCGATGCAGGTCAGGACTACCGCAAGAAGATGATCTCCAAGCTCTACGCTCTTTATCAGGAGCGCATGAGAGCTGCAAACGCAGTGGATTTTGACGATATCCTTGTCCTCACAGTGGAGCTTTTCGAGAAGTTCCCCGAGGTGCTGGAAAAATACAGAAACCGATTCAAGTACATAATGGTGGACGAGTATCAGGACACCAACCATGTACAGTTCAGACTTGTATCTCTCCTTTCGGGCGGACACAAAAACCTCTGCGTAGTCGGCGATGACGACCAGAGCATATACAAGTTCCGCGGTGCGAATATCGAGAATATACTCGGCTTCGAGGAGCAGTTCGAGGGCGCAAAGGTCATTCGTCTCGAGCAGAATTACCGCTCAACACAGACCATACTCAACGCCGCAAACTCCGTTATCAGCAACAACAACGGCAGAAAGCCCAAGACCCTCTGGACTGCCGGCGAGCAGGGCGACAAGGTGTACTGGTACAAGGCTGTGGACGAGACCGATGAGGCTAAATTCGTGGCGGATACCATCCTCGCTTCCTATAAGGAGACAGGGCGCTATTCCGACAACGCAGTCCTCTACCGAATGAATGCACAGTCCAACTCCATCGAGCGTATGCTGGTAAAGTGCGGTATCCCGTACAGAGTTTACGGCGGTATGCGATTCTACGACCGCAAGGAGATAAAGGACGTTACCTCCTACCTGAGCTTTATCAACAACCATAACGATATACTCCGATTCAGACGTATAATCAATGAGCCCAAGCGTGGTATCGGAGACTCTACCCTCACCGTTATCGAGGATATCAGCCGCGACCTGAAGATATCACCATTTGAGGTGCTGAAGAACTGCGAGGAGTACGCTCCCCTTTCCAAGAAGGTCACAGCTCTCAGAAGTGCCTATCAGATGTTTGAGTTCCTCACAGAAAAGTCAGAGGAGCTTCCCCTTGATGAATTTCTCGATGTTCTCCTTGACAAGACAGGCTATCTTGACAGCCTGAAGGCTCTGGAGAATGCCGAGACAAAAATAGAGAACGTGCAGGAGCTCCGCACCTCCATGGCTCAGTACATGGAACAGGCTGAGGAGCCTACTCTCGGCGGCTTCCTCGAGGAGGTAGCCCTCTACACAGAGGCTGACCGCGATGACGGAAGCGGTGACAAGGTAACTCTCATGACCATACACTCCGCAAAGGGTCTGGAGTATGATAATATATTCGTAGTGGGCATGGACGACGGTATCTTCCCCAGCTCACGCTCCTTCGACAGCGAGGACGACATGGAGGAGGAGAGACGTCTTGCTTACGTCGCCATCACCCGTGCCAAGAAGCGCCTCTACCTTACCAACGCCAGCCAGCGTATGATATTCGGTCAGACACAGCGCAATGTCACCTCACGCTTCATGCGCGAGATAGGCAGTGAGCTCATCGAAAAACACGACAATGCCGCCGCTATGAAAGAGCACCTTGAGGAGAACGACAAGTCCGTTACCGAGGTGCGCTCGGCAACTCTCCAGCAGCAGCTTGCAAGAAGCAAGAAGGCAAGCTCAGCTCCCAAGGAGGCTGTTACATATACCGCAGGCGAAAAGGTATCCCACAGCATTTTCGGCGAGGGCGTTATAGTTTCCGTAACTCCCATGTCCAATGATTCCATGCTGGAGATAGCCTTTGACAAGGTGGGCACAAAGAAGATAATGGCAAATTACGCAAAGCTTAAAAAGCTCTGATACACAAGGAGTGATATTATGAGAAAGACCAAGATAGTGTGCACTATCGGTCCTGCAACCGATGACGAGAATATCATGCGCGAGCTCATGCTGGCAGGCATGAACGTTGCACGATTCAACTTCTCGCACGGCGACTATGAGACCCACGAAAAGCGTTTCCGCGTTATCGAGAAGCTCCGCAAGGAGCTTGACCTCCCCGTAGCTACTCTGCTGGATACAAAGGGCCCCGAGATACGTCTGGGCAAGTTCGTTGACGACAAGCCCGTAGAGATACACGACGGCGACACCTACACCCTCACCACCGAGGACGTGCTCTGCGACGACAAGGTGGGAAGCATCAGCTTCAAGAAGCTGCCCCGTGACGTCAGCATGGGTACAAGGATACTCATAAATGACGGCGTTATCGAGCTCCTTGCGGAAAAGGTCACCACCACCGAGATAGTCTGCCGCGTAGTTCACGGCGGTACTCTCTCAAACAACAAGGGCATAAATGTGCCCGGCGTAAAGCTGTCAATGCCCTACCTCAGCGAAAGGGACATGGACGACCTTGAATTCGGCTCAAAGATGGGCTTCGACTTCATCGCCGCCAGCTTCGTCCGCACAGCTGCAGATATAAACTATCTGAGGAAGTTCACACAGAGTCTCGGCTGGTTCGATGTAAGGATAATCGCCAAGATAGAGAACACCGACGGCGTTGAGAACATCGACGAGATACTCGAGGCTGCCGACGGTATCATGGTAGCCCGCGGCGACATGGGCGTCGAGATACCCTTCGAGCAGATACCCGCTATCCAGAAGTCACTTATCAAGAAAGGCTACAACGCAGGAAAGCAGGTCATCACGGCTACACAGATGCTGGAGTCCATGATAACCAATCCCCGTCCTACCCGTGCGGAGATAACCGACGTTGCAAACGCTCTCTATGACGGCACCAGCGCTATAATGCTGTCGGGCGAGACCGCCGCAGGCGCTTACCCTGTTGAGGCTGTAAAGACCATGGCTCTCATAGCAGAGACCACTGAGAACAACATAAACTACAAGGCTCGCTTCTCCTCACGCCGTGCCGACCAGAACGGCACTGTGGCTGAGGCTATCGCCCACGCTACGGTAACAACTGCTCACGACCTCAACGCAAGGGCTATCATCACCGTATCTCTCGGCGGACAGACAGCGAGACTTATCTCAAAGTACCGTCCAAGCTGTCCTATTATCAGCTGTACCATGAGCGAGGTGGTATGCCGCCAGATGAACATGAGCTGGGGCGTTATACCTTTCATAATCGACGAAAAGACCAATACCGATGACCTGTTTGCCGCAGCTGTTGAGGCTGCCGAGTCCCACAGACTCGTAGAAGACGGGGATCTTGTGGCTATCACCGCAGGAGTTCCTCTGGGTGTATCGGGAACCACCAACCTTATGAAGGTGGAGAAGATCGGCGGCAAATAATAACATGATATAAAGGGGATTTAAAATGAATATCACAGTAAAAAAACGGACAAGGATCGCGGAGATATTTGTCGGCATAGTTCTGATCTGCTTTTCTTTACTCAGCTTCCGCAGTTTCTGGCTGATATATTTTCCGGATATGAGCTATTTCAAGCTAAGGATAACGCCCTATCTGCTGATCCCTATACTTTCCACGTTGTTCAGGATACTGCTTGCCGTAATGCTCATATTCAGACTGTATCACTGTCTGCCTGTAAAGATCCTGTACTGTATAACGGCGCCGGGATTGCTGCTCAACAGCATCGGCGGCAGTATCCTGCTGGGGTATCTCTTTGAGCCGTACTCGGTTTTCACTGCGTCAGGCTCATATTATGAAAATCATGACCTGTTAATGCTCACCGATATACTCATGTTCCTTCTTGTACTGGCAGCTGCTGTCATAGCTTTTCTGACTATGAACAGGAACATAGTATGGAAGTCAAGGAAACATCTCCTTATCTATACCTATGCCATAACAGGCTTGTATATGGCGATGTCGCTCATGAGACTTCAGGCTGATTATTTTGCTCTCCTGCTCTTTATGCTCCCCTGCCTCATGCAGGACTACACCGTGAACAAGAACACAAAGGGCATCACAGGCTGTGCAGCCTTTGCATTAAAGCCCGTACTCCCTGTTGCCATCGGCTATTTTTACGCTCATTATTACGATGGCATGGCAAGCGGCTTCTCATACATCACAACGGGCAAGAGCAATATTTCATCAAACAGCAGCGAACAATACATATTATTTATGACCTGTCTGAATATTCTTCTTGTCCTCCTCATTCCTCTCATGCTCTTTGAGAGAAAGTGTACCGAGGCTGAGGACGTCGCTCAGGTAAAGAAGCTCAGCTCCGACGATGAAGATGAAGACGACGATGACGAAGATGATGACGAGTACGAGGACGACGATGACGAGGAAGGCGATGATGAGTCCGACCATAACGACTGACCGTCTCCTGCTCCGCCCCCTGACCCTCGATGACGCCGAGGCTGCCTTTGAGTGGACGGGCGATGAGAGAGTGGCAAGATACATGATATATTCCACTCACGAAAGCGTTGAGACCACAAGGAAATGGCTCAGGAGCATAGTCACCTCGGATACGCGCTTTGAGTTCGGATTTGTCCGCAGGAGCGATGATAAGCTCATAGGCTCGGGCGGCATAAGGCTCCTTGAGGACGGCTTCTGGGAGTTCGGATACAACTTCCGCTTCGACTGCTGGGGCATGGGCTATGCTACCGAAGCATCAAAGGCTATGATAGAGCTTGTGCGCAGTAAGTTCGGAAATGTAAAGCTGAGAGCCGAATGTGCGGCTGAAAACACAGCCTCCGCTCATGTGATAGAAAAGTGCGGACTGCATTTTACGGGCTTCGGCGAGTACAAGAGCTATGACAGACTAAAAACATTCAGATCAAGGATATACAAATCATAAAGGCTACAATATGAATAACACCAAAAAGAACAGAATTTCCGAAGCAGCCGTCGGCATACTCCTGCTGGCTGCTTTTGCTTTGACACTGACAGGATTTATCACAAACCGCTATTATCTTAACGGGCTCGGCATGATAAGGGAAGCAGTTTCAGCTGCCGCAGCACTGATGTTTGTTATCGGCAAATTCAGAACACCGCCATGGAACAGGATAACAGGAGCGCTGTTCATTATCGCAACAGCCGTGACCGCAATAACGTTCGTCAAGGCTCTGAAAACACTAATAAGCACAGACTTCGCCATATTCCGCTATGCACCGTTAATGATGACAGTATCCCTGATCCACTCCATATGCTTCATAGCAGGCGGCTTTATCTGCGCTTTTATTTATCTCGGAGTGATACGCCCAAAAAACAGGCTGCTTTACACCGTACTGCTGTATATCCTTATCATAATATCTGTGGCATCTCAGACGCTCAACAGATCGGGATTATACACGGATATGTTCATCGTATTCGGGCTGTGCTTTGCTCCCGAAAACAGCGATACTCCTACAAAGCGCGGCAGGGTCGGCAGAGCAGGGATATGGATATTCTGCATAATATCAGTTATTCTGGCTTTCTCCTCGATATACGTTTCCATGCTCGGATTCACAGCGATACACTACGAGTCAGGTGACTCTCCTTATGAACAGGCAGTGACAGCGGTCCTTGTTCTGACAGCAGTGTTATATGCAGGCTTACTGCTCTCTCCTCTCAGTCTCGGAGACAAGAGGTTCGGCAGTAATAATGATCACGATGAAAACAAATCACGAAAGGAAGAATTATCATGATAAAACACATAGTTATGTTCAAATTAAAGGAAGCCGAGGGCAGAAGCGAGTACGAAAATGCTGTTGAAGCTCAGAAGCGCTTCGATAACGTCATCGCTAACGTAAAGGAACTGAAAAAAGGCGAGGTAGTAATCAACTCTAAGGACGCTCCCGAGAGCAACTACACCATCGCTCTTATCTGCGACTTCGACACCATCGACGACCTGAACGCATATCAGGTCCACCCTGCACACCTCGAATTCGGCAAGTTCATCGGAACTGTAAAGGCCGACAGAGCCTGCATAGACTACGAATGCTGATGATCGTCCCCGTGGCACGCAGCACGGGGATGTCATATATATAAAACCCGAAAAGGGAGGTAGAAAACATGGTAAATGTAAAAGGCAGATGGGCACTCATCACAGGCGCAAGCCGCGGACTCGGCTATCTCGCAGCCATAGAAATGGCTAAGCTGGGCTGTAATCTGGTGCTCCACAGCCGCACCGAGGAGCACTGTGCAAAGGTGCTCGGCGAGGTGAAAGCTCTGGGCGTTGACGCCTATGTAGTCACCGCAGAGCTTTCAGACATGGAACAGGTGGAGGCGATGTGCAAAGCTATCGACGAGAGAGGGACAAAGCTGGACATCATCCTCAACAACGCAGGTCTTCAGATAGCCTACAGAACGGAATATCTCACCACACCTGCATCTGATTACGACATCAGCTTCAGGATCAACACCACCGCTCCCATGATGATCTGCTATCATTTCCTTCCCGGTATGAAGGAAAGAGGCTTCGGACGAATAGTCAATACCACCAGCGGTATCGACATTGAGCCCGAGCAGGCAGGCTATTCCGCAGCAAAGGCTGCACTCAACAAGGTAACACGCGACCTTGGCAAGAACTACGAAGGCACTGACGTAACTATCAATCTCACTGACCCCGGCTGGTGCAGAACAGACCTTGGCGGTCCCAACGCTCCCAACTCTCCCGAAAGCGCTATCCCCGGAGTTATCGTGGGCGCATTCGTGGACGACAAGAAGTGCGGACGCATCTTCGCTGCACAGGAATTCAGCGGCATGAGCCTTGTTGAGGCTGTTGCAAAGGCTGAAAAGCAGGCAGGAGTATATTGAGCTGACACATAACGGCAAGGGCGGCATTGCCGCCCTGTTTTTTAAAAGGTGATTGTCAAATGACTAATGACGAGAAAATAAAAAAGATTCAGGCTCTTATTGATTCAAAAACCCCGAGGTTGGAACATTATTATAAGCTCTTTGAAGAAATGGGCGATATAGAGTACAAGTACACTGAATATGTAGAATCCGATGTAGATAAAGAGATAAGACGGCTTCCAAATGCTGATTATCATATGTGCTGTTGTCTGATGACTCTTATTTTTAGAGAAGATTATTTTATGAACGGTAAGTTTAAAGAAAGATACGATTCGGGCATGGTAACTGATGTATTGAAGCGGATGATACTATTATTAAAAGGCGAAGATGATAAGCGTTCCGAATTAAAGGAGAAGAAAATGAAAATAAGCAGATTACAAGAAGTTGATATCAGAAAACTATGGGCGCATGAACAGTATGACTTCTCAGCATGGCTGGCTAAAGAGGAGAACATCGAGCTCCTTAACGAAAAAATCGGTCTCACTTTAGTTGATATAAATACGGAAGCTTATGTAGGCTCCTACAGATGTGACATTGTTGCAGTTGATGAAACTACGGGTATCAGGGTGATAATCGAAAATCAGCTTGAAAACTCGAATCATGACCACCTCGGAAAGATAATCACCTATGCTTCGGGCTTGGACGCAAAGGTCATCGTTTGGATAGTAAAAGAGGCACGAGATGAGCACAGAAGCGCTATCGAATGGCTCAACAACAATACCGTTCAAGATATAAATTTCTTCTTAATTGAGCTTCATGCTTACCAGATAGGCAATTCGGACTATGCACCTATGTTTCAGATAGTTGAACAGCCAAACGATTTCATAAAAGAGCAAAAAGGCAAAAAATCAACCGATACAATGAATAAAAGCCAATCAGAAAGGCTTGAATTCTGGACGCAATTCAATGACCATGTAATCAATCGAGGGAAACCATTTCCTATCCGTAAAGCAGGAACTGCTCATTGGTATGATGTGTCCATTGGCACCAGCGAAGCAAAAATAAGCATTGCCTTGGTAAATAAGGACTCGTTTATAAGCGTTGAATTATATATCTATGACAACAAAGCTTTATTTGACAAGCTTTATGAGGAACACGATTATATTCAAAAAGAACTCGGATTTGATTTGAATTGGTATAGGCTGGACAATTCCAAGGCAAGCAGAATTCAGTCAAAGATTGACGGTTTGAATTTCGACGATCACAGCAACTATGATGCGCTTATCGAAGAAGCAATCGATAAGGTTCTGATAATGCGCGAGGTATTCAAAAACAGGCTGAAATAAGTACACTATAAGGAGAAACCATGAACATCGAAGAATGTATGAGCTTCATAAACTCCTACAGCAAGTCGGGGGGCAGGATAACGGACCTCTCCCGCGCGAGGGAGCTTATGAAACGTGTGGGCGACCCACAGGAAAGACTGAAATTCGTTCATATCGCAGGCACCAACGGTAAGGGCTCCACCCTTGAATATATCGCCAACGCCCTGCAATTCTCGGGCTATAAGACGGGAAAGTTCACCTCTCCCTTTGTGCTTCGCTACACCGACAGGATACGCATCAACGACGACGAGATAGATGAGGAGTCCCTCTGCGATATCGCGGATTTCGTAAAGGAGCGCATCGGTGACGCGGCTTATTCCCAGTTCGAGATAACAATGGCGATAGCCATGCTGTGGTATGAGCGCGAGAAGTGCGACATAGTGGTGCTGGAAACGGGTATCGGCGGCACCCTTGACTCCACCAACGTCATACCGCCTCCGCTGGTATCTGTCATAACCTCCATTTCCCTCGACCACACGGCTCTGCTGGGCGATACTGTTGAGGAGATAGCTTCCCACAAGGCAGGCATAATCAAGATTGGCTCGGCAGTCATACTCTCCGAGGACAATCCCGACAGCGTCCGCGAATTAGTCCGCGAGACTGCGGAAAAAGTTGGTGCGGAGCTCATTCCATGCGAGGACTGTCCCCCCTACGGTGACGGAGGACTTTTCTCACCTTTCAGGTACAGAGGTATAAAGCTTACTCCTGCAATGGCAGGAATACACCAGAAGTACAACGCACAGACTGCCATAACCGCCTGCATTTATCTCAGAAGCAAGGGATTTTCTGTCAGTGACAGCTCCATTATCCGCTCAGTTGAGACCACTCAGGTACGCGGCAGGGTGCAGTACATAGACGGCGAGCCGCCTGTTTTGGTTGACGGCGGACACAATCCCGCAGGTGTGGGAATGCTTTCCCTTATGCTCATGTACCTCAGTACAAGGGGCAAGAAGATATACACCGTCATGGGCATGGTGGACTCAAAGGACTATGTGGACTGCGTAAAGAAAATATCGGGTCTCTCCGACAGGTTTTTCGCAGTGGACGGATTTGCTCCCAACGCAGTATCAGCGGAGACTCTTGCGGATATTGCAAGCTTCCGCACGGAAGCCGAATACGGAAGCCTTGAGGAGTGTGCCGAAAAGGCAAAGGCTCTCGCCCTTGAAAACGGCGGAGTTGCCGTTATCTGCGGCTCGCTGTATCTTGTGAGCGAGTATTTCAATACAGTGCAGTGATAAGTGAACAATTGAAGCCCGACTATACTCATATAATAATTCTGCCCCTGAGTGTTGCAAAAACTCTCAGGGGCTTTGTGCTTAATCATGCTGCTAAGATAAATCGGAATTTCGAGCTGAGCCAGCTCGACCACTTGCCACGTTGTCGCTCGTAAACTCGCTTAATAATATCAAAAATGGTATTTGTACATCGCTTACAGCGCAAT
>Ga0129317_1000577_pt1 | contig 36712 bp, 32 predicted proteins | sample Cm1ome_FD_94430 | JGI IMG/M metagenome (GOLD analysis project Ga0129317, IMG submission 94430) | Eastern black-and-white colobus group fecal microbial communities from Wisconsin, USA - Cm1105 metagenome | ecosystem: Host-associated > Mammals > Digestive system > Large intestine > Fecal | place... | reverse complement strand
CCAGTAATAAACAATCAAAAAGAGTTGATTGACCATTTAAATAAGAAAAGATAACAGAAATAGGACTCAGATTTTCCCTTGAGTCCTATCTATTTTTGGTGACATTTTGGCTGAACGTTAACACATACGATAAAAGAAAACTTTCATAAAAAAAGAGATAAGATCATCCTATCTCTTATATCTGTAAAGCTACTGTTTAGAAAAATATGATTTAATCATGTATAAATGATTATTCTTCAGTAATTGTAAAACCTTGTTGTTTAAATTGGTTAACTGTTTGTTCGTAAGAAATTTGAATTTTCTTACTTGTATCAAGACTTTGACCTGTGACTTTATTGTAAGTATCTGTAGAAATCTTATCAAAATCAATTGTCAAATTCTCAATAATAGAATTTCCTTCTTTTTCAACAGAATAATCAAATCCATCTTGTTTTGCTAATTCATTGTAATCAACAGTAACATTTGAATTATATAAATTTTCTGCTTCTTCTAATGTTTTCCCTGTGAAAGTTCCCTTTTGTACTTGCTTATTAACAACTTCTCCATCATGATAAAGTTCTAAAACAATTTCTAATTCAACTTCTCCAACATTACTTTTAATAGAAGCTGTTGTCTTTTTTTCTTCTGCCTTAGAACATCCAACTAATGTAAAAGCAATAGCAATTACAGTTAATAATGACAATAATTTTTTCATATTTTTTCCCTTAAAAACAAAGAGAGATGCCTAAACACCTCTCTTAATCCCTTTCTTTATTCGATCCCTAATTTTTCTTTAACAGCAGCTTGTGCAGCAGCTAAACGAGCTAATGGCACACGGAATGGAGAACATGAAACATAAGATAATCCTAATCTATGGCAGAACTCAACTGAGCTTGCTTCTCCACCATGTTCACCACAGATACCTAATTTGATGTCTGGACGAGTCTTACGACCTTTTTCAGCAGCAATTTGCATTAATTGTCCAACACCTTCTTGGTCAACTTTAGCGAATGGATCAGATTCAAAGATTTGTTTTTCGTAGTAATCACCTAAGAATTTAGCAGCATCATCACGGCTGAATCCATAAGTCATTTGAGTTAAATCGTTTGTACCAAAACTGAAGAATTCAGCTTCTTCTGCAATCTTATCAGCAGTTAATGCAGCTCTTGGAATTTCAATCATAGTACCAACTTTATATGGTAATTCAACTCCAGCTTCTGCAATAATCTTATCTGCAGTTTCACAAACTACTTTTTTAACAAATTTCAATTCATTAGTATCTCCAACTAAAGGAATCATAATTTCAGGAACTACGTTTTGTCCTTCTTTATTAGCAGCGATTGCAGCTTCAATAACAGCTCTTGTTTGCATTTCAGCAATTTCAGGATATGTTACAGCAAGACGACAACCTCTGTGTCCCATCATTGGGTTGAATTCTTTTAATGATTCAACACGTGCTTTTAATGCATCGAAAGTCATACCTAAGCTTTCAGCTAATGGTCTGATTTCGTCATCAGTATGTGGTAAGAATTCATGTAAAGGTGGATCTAAGAAACGAATTGTTACTGGATAGATTTCCATAGCTTTAAATAATTCTCTAAAGTCAGATCTTTGGTAAGGTAAGATTTTTTCAAGTGCTTCTCTTCTTGTTTCAACACTATCAGCTGTAATCATACGTCTGAAGTTGAAAATTCTTTCTTCTTCAAAGAACATATGTTCAGTTCTACATAAACCAATACCTTCAGCACCAAATTTACGAGCTTGTAATGCATCACGAGGAGTATCTGCATTAGTACGTACTTTTAATACACGTACTTCATCAGCCCAAGTCATAAATGTTTCGAAGTCTCCACTGATTTCTGGTTCAACAGTTTTAATTTGTTCACCATATACATTACCAGTGCTTCCATCTAATGACATATAATCACCTTCATGATATTGTTTACCATCAGGTGTAGTTAAGATTTTAGCTTCTTCATCAATTTTTAATGAACCACATCCACAAACACAGCAAGTACCCATACCACGAGCAACTACTGCAGCATGTGAAGTCATACCACCACGAATTGTTAAGATACCATGAGCAATATTCATACCTTCGATATCTTCTGGTGAAGTTTCAAGACGAACTAATAAGATATCTTGAACACCATTTTTCTTAGCTTCAATAACATCTTCAGCAGTGAAGTAAATACGTCCTGTAGCAGCACCTGGAGATGCAGCTAAACCAGTTGCAACAACTTGTGCACATCTTAATGATACATCATCAAAGTTAGGATGTAATAATTGATCTAATTGTTTTGGTTCTACTTTTAATAAAGCTTCTTCTTTAGTAATCATACCTTCGTTTACTAAATCAACAGCAATTTTTAAAGCTGCAGCAGCAGTTCTTTTACCATTACGAGTTTGAAGCATGAATAATTTACCATCTTCGATTGTAAATTCCATATCTTGCATATCTTTATAATGATCTTCAAGAATTTTATTGATTTTAACGAATTGATCATAACATTCAGGCATAACTTCTTTTAATGTATCAATTGTTTGTGGTGTACGAATACCAGCAACAACGTCTTCACCTTGAGCATTCATTAAGTATTCACCATATAATTTCTTTTCACCAGTTGCAGGGTTTCTTGTGAAAGCAACACCTGTACCAGAAGTTTCACCACGGTTACCATATACCATTTCTTGAACGTTTACAGCAGTTCCCCAGCTACCTGGAATATCATTTAAACGTCTATAAGTAATAGCACGATCATTGTTCCAAGATCTAAATACAGCTTTAATAGCTTCCATCATTTGTTCTCTTGGATCTTGAGGGAAATCTATACCAGCATGTTTTTTATATTCTGCTTTGTAAATTTCAACAACTTCCATTAAATCTTCAGCAGTTAATTCAGTGTCATATTCAACACCTTTTTCTTCTTTAACTTTGTCAAACATTCTTTCAAATGAGCTTTTTGGGAATCCCATAACAACATCAGCAAACATTTGAATAAAACGACGATAACTATCGTATACAAAACGAGGATTTTGAGTAACTTCAGTAAATCCTTTAGCAACTTCATCATTTAATCCTAAGTTTAATACTGTATCCATCATACCAGGCATAGACGCTCTTGCTCCAGAACGAACTGAAACTAATAATGGGTTTTGAGCATCTCCCATTTTTTTACCTGTGATTTTTTCAAGTTCAGCAAGTTTTTCATAAACTTGATCTTCGATTTCTTTAGAAATCATTTTTCCGTCTTCATAATATTTAGTACAAGCTTCTGTTGACACAGTAAATCCTTGAGGTACTGGTAAACCAATATGAGTCATTTCAGCTAAGTTAGCTCCTTTACCACCAAGTAAGTTACGCATGTCTTTATTACCTTCGCTAAATAGGTAGACATATTTTTGCATATAAGTTTCCTCCTTTATTACTACTTTACATATTATACACTATGTTAGTGCTTACATTCAACACAAAATTACCTTTATTTGAAAAAAAGAGTAAAAAGATTCTTCCCTTTTTACTCTCTCAATAAAAATTATTCTCTTATAATCTTATTTTTCGTCACTATACTCTAGTTTTACTTTTCTTTGACGAATTTTTTGATTTTGACATTTTTTTATAACCTTTTGGCTGACTTCTTGACTTATATCCACAAAAGTGAATTTTCTTTTGATCGCAATATCTCCAATATCACTCTTTTTAATAGAAGCTGTTTTTGTTAAAAATTCAATAATATCTTTGACATTCACTTTATCCATTGAACCACATGTCATAAAAATACGATCAAAATGATTTCCTTTGATATCTTCTTTATAATCATAACCAATACGTTGTTTATAACACATTGATAATAAAGTTGCCATAACATCATTTTTCATATTGTTTGGAATATCTTTAACAACATCTTTAAATGCATCAAGATTTCCTTTTAACATTTCTTCTTGAACATCAAATAATAATTCTCTCATCTTTGTTTCAAAGATATCTTCATTACTTGGAACTTCTAATTTTTCAATTTGACTTTTTGTACGTTTACCAATACTCATTAAAAAGTTCTTTTCTTTGTTTGTTACAATAGAATAAGCCTCACCTTTTTTATTTGCACGACCTGTTCTACCAATACGATGAACATATAATTCTTCCTCTTGAGGCATTTCATAGTTAATAACATGTGAAATATTTTCAACGTCAATTCCTCTAGCTGCAACATCAGTTGCAACTAAATATTGAATTGTTCCCTCTTTAAATCTTTTTAATGTGTGCATACGTTGATTTTGACTTAAATCACCATGCATAGCTTCCACATTATAATGTTTTTGTTGCATAGCAGCGACAATTTCATCGACACTACGTTTTGTACGACAGAAAATAATCGCATTATCCATATCTCTTGAATCTAATATACGGCATAAAACTTCAAATTTATTATGAGAACGAGATTCAAAATAATATTGCTTCACTGTCGATGCAGTTAAACTTTTGGCTTTAATTTGAATATGCATATAATCTTCTTGCATATAAAAGCTTGCTATTTTCTTAATATCTGATGGCATTGTTGCTGAAAATAAAACAGTTTGTTTATCTTCTGGAGTTGCTTTTAAAATATTTTCAATATCTTCAATAAATCCCATATTTAACATTTCATCAGCTTCATCTAATACCATAAACTCTATAGAATCAAGTTTTAAAACTTTACGACGCATTAAATCTTGCACACGTCCTGGTGTACCAACTATAATGTCAGCACCTTTTTTTATATTTCTAATTTGTTTTTCAATTTCACTTCCACCATAAACACTTACAATTGATAAATCAGAAAAAGCACCAATACGTTTTAATTCTTCATCAATTTGTAAAGCGAGTTCTCTTGTAGGAGATAAAATTAAAGCTTGAACTGTTTTATTTTTCTTTTCTATCTTAGATAATAAAACACTACCAAATGCTAATGTTTTTCCTGTTCCAGTTTGAGCTTGACCAATAATATCTTTTCCTTCTAATAATAATGGAATTGATTTTTCTTGAATTGGTGATGGTGATACATACCCCATTTTTTCAATTCCTTGTAATACTTCTTTTGATAATTTTAAATCTTTAAATGTTATTTTATTCATATTTTCCTTCTTTCTAACCATGTGAGTATACCATAAGCCTTTATATAATGCTAGCATTAATCAAATATTTTGAGCTTTTTAGAATGATTTCATGAATTATTATATATTTAATCTTCTTTTAAACAATTTTATAAATAATCATTTATGAATGTAAAATATTTGTATTAAACAATACTTTTCTCTATGCATATTTTTATCTTTGTACTAAAATTGAACCGTGGTATTCAAAATGCAAGACACAACCTGAAGTGTCTATGAACGTTCAAAAAAATTGTATAGGAGGATGACATCGTGCTTTATTTAGCATTCAAAACTGTAAAAGTGGAGGATGCCAACGAATAAACAAGGAGTTATAGTTATATAGAGTATTTTTTATACTAGCACTTATCGTTATTCTCGCATTAATCACAAAAATGTAGATTAATTTTCCATTCGACTGATCAACGAATATGGAATAAATCATTCGTTGTTATTCTCCAAAACAAGAAAAGGGAAGAGTGCCCAGCTCATTCCCTTTTTCTTGTTATTTCATAAAGAAATAAATTAAATTGTAGACATTCGTTGTCATCCTTGACAACCTTATTTTACTATTTCATTTTCATATTATCAATATGCATAATACAAATTTTTTAACAGTGTCTATTTGAATTCATATTTTATTTAAAACTACATACCACCTAATTTATGTGAATCTTTAGATGTATTATAACGATAATGTTCTTCAAAGAATTCATAACCAGATTTATCATTTTGTTCATAAAACTGTTTAACGAGTGGTTCTATATCCACAGTTATATCTTTATTTAACAAGATGCGATATGCCATTTTTGAATCCTCTCCAAAAGAAACACCTGATGATATTTCAAAAACTTCACCATCTATAAAGTAAAAAATAAAATGTGGTATATAAATACGATAAGGTCCTGCTCTACTCGCTGAAGTTGTTGAAAACTTTAATTTTATATCAACCTTCATTAAATCATCATAACAATATTGTTTATTACGTTTACGACTATCTTTTTTTATAATGCCTAAAAACATACTTAATCTTGATTGAAACTTTTGATTACAAATATAGATTTTTTGATCAGTAAATTCAATATAGTTTTGTCTACTAGACATAAATGAAACCCATAAAATAAGAACAAGCATTGATAAACAAGTAAAGATCATAAATGTTAATGTATTAGCTTCATAAATAGGTATTTGTGTCATTTGTGGTATATCTTTAATTTGTTGATTGAAATAACCAATCATTTGAGGAATTCCAAATGCAAAACCTAAAGCCATGATTAAAGCAAAAGGTATTATTGTTATATAACCACTCATTAAGTTACGTGAATCAACTCTTGCTCCAATAACAACTGTTTCAATAGGTTGAATATAAGCAATTACCTTTTCAAAAACATTTTTAAGTTCAGGCTTTTTATTTTCAAGATGAATATTTTCATTAATCATTGCATCTAATAAAGGCATTTCTTTATTTTTTAAATCTAAACAAATCTCTTGAAGTGCTTCTAATGTTTGAATTTGTAATTGTAATGATTCTAAATGATGAGTTAAAACATCTTGAAATTCAGCTGTATGATTTAATAGTTTAAGTATATCTTCTATAGACATATCTAAATCTCTTAAAAAACGTACTTTTTTTAAAATTTCAATATCTTCTAAACTATAATTACGATATCCATTTTCATCTCTAGTAGGATGGATTAAACCCATTTTTTCATAATAACGTAAAGCGTGTGAACTGATTTGAAGTTTTTCTTCAACATCTTTAATTTTCATAATACCCCTTCTTTCACCCTCACTTTAAACCTTAGACCAACACTAAGGTCAAGATATTTTTAATGTTTATTTAAAATATACGGTCTAACTTGTGAAATAAAGTAAAGTGAACCTGTAATAAAGACAACACCATCATGACGAAAAGCTTCATCGACTGCCTTATGCCAATCTTTTTCAATTTTAACTGGAAAAGATTCAGCAAGTTTAACAGCACTTTGAGCACGATGAAAATCAAATTCACAAACTGTAATATCATTTGTTAATTGTAATAGTTTTTCTAACATACTATGAGTGTCTTTGTCTCTTAAAGCAGTAAAGATAATTTTAATATTTTGATATTTTTTAGCAGATTGATAAAAAGCTTCAATACCTTCTTTATTATGTGCTCCATCAATAATCATCAATGGTTGATCACATACTTTTTCAAAACGACCTTGCCATATTGCTTTTTCTAATCCTTTTAATAAAGTCTTTTCTTGAAGTTTTATATAAGCATTGTCTTTTAAGTATAATAATATTTCTATAGCAAGGGCACTATTTTCACATTGATAGCGAGCAGAAGTATTTAAAGTAATATGATATTTTCGATAATCAAAAATAACTTGTGTCTTAGTTTCCTTAATATTTTCAATAGCTTGAACTTGCATAAAAGGACTATGATGTTGTTGACATATATCTTGAAAAACATCTAAACAAACTGGTTTCTTTTCACCTGTAATAAAAGGAACATAGTCTTTAATGATACCACCTTTAGCCCTAGCAATATCTTCATATGTATGTCCTAAATAATCAACATGATCTAATCCAATATTTGTATTAGCACATATAATTGGTGAAACGATATTTGTTGCATCTAATTCACCACCTAAGCCTACTTCAAAAATCGCAAAATCAACACGATGTTTAATAAAAAACATAATCGCAATAAAAACTTCTATTTCAAACATAGAAAGTTCATATTTCAACCATAAATCCATATATCTATTGGCATATTGGATAATTTCTTCATCATTTATATGTTGATTATTAATACGCATAACTTCTAAACGAGTGACTAAAACAGGAGTTGTAAAAGTAGCGACTTTATATCCTTCTTCTTGTAAAACAGAACGAACATAATTTGTAGTTGAACCTTTTCCATTTGTTCCGCCTATATGTATTGTTTTAAGTAACTTTTGAGGATTACACATATCATTCATAAAGTTTCTAAAATTATCTAAAGCATAGACACGATCTTTTTGACTAGCGATAAATTCATGAACTTGATCATAGGTAGTAAATTGATGACAATTCTCACTTTGATAAATCATTGGAATAAACTTAATGCCACTCTCACATACTTCATCATCAATGGCTTGAAAACCTTGTTTTTCATAAAATAATAAAGCTTGTTTACTAGCATGTACACTAATCTTTCCATACATAAGCTTTTTAGCATAATCTAAAAGTAAAGAACCTATATGTTGACATTGGTAATCTTTATCTACAAATAAGCTATGAATATGATTTAAATCCTTAATACCAATAACACCAATCAAATCTTGATCAAAGGCTCCAATCATAATGAGATGTTGTTGTTGCATCAAAGATAAAATATTTTCATTTTTAAATGTTTCTAAAAATGTATCAACACCCTCTTTTGAATATGTTGAAGCAATATCATTAAAAAATACCTTTTGAATAAGTTGTATTGCATTAGAAACTTCATGTCCTCTTAAAATTCTTATTTCCATATTTACTCCTTTAAAGAAAAAGCAGCCATAGCTGCTTTTTAAATCTTTTCAAATCGATCTACATCAACAACAAAAACTGTTGCACCACCCACCAAAACATCTACCATAATAGGAGTAAAGAATTCTCCCATTTCTGTTGGTGGTACTGTTGGTTCTTTTTCCACACGTTTTTTAGCATGTGCTTTAATAATTTCTAATGCTGGATCAACCTTGTCATCATTTGTCCCAATGAAAAAAGTCGTATTCCCTTTTTTTAAAAAACCTCCAGAAGTTGCGAGTTTTGTTACGAAAAAGCCACCTTCTGTTAATGCAGTTTGAACAGCATTACTATCATCACTATTAACAATGGCAATTATGAGTTTCATAAAGATACCCCCTTCTCAAATATATATTACCACTTTTTAGTAAAAATTACACGATTTTTTTTATGAAGATTATCTTTGTCTATCACTTCTTTCATTATCTTGTATTATACCTGCTATATTAGCCTCTATAATGACAAATAAAAATTATTGTTCTATCAATTCACCATGTTGCTTAGGTAAAAAACGATCAACATATACACGTAATGCATATGTATCAGTCATACCAGAAAGATAATCACTGACAATAAGTTCTTTTGGTGTTTCCTTATATGTTTCAGTCATTTTTGAAACATATAAATCTATGCCATGTTGATTATTTTTATTATCAACTAAATCATCATAAAAAGCATTATATAATTCTTTAACTAAACGTGTTAGTTTTTCATTTTCTCTCACTATTGTGGGATGATGATGAATATGTTTAGAAATAAATTCAAATAATACTTCTAACGCATCATAAACTTCTTTAGAAAACTCTAAATACGGTTTTCGATAACTATGAATAACAATATCTCCAATAAGACGATTTATCATTGTTTTATTATCTATACCTAAAACTTGAACAACTTTTTCTGGTAAATCTTCTTCTTTAATAATTCCTACTTTCATAGCATCCTCAATATCCTTACCAACATATGAAATAACATCTGAAATACGAACAACACATCCTTCTAAAGTCATTGGTACAATGTGTTTAGAATAATCTTCTTCATACCAGCATTTTTCATACTCTTGCCAAAACTGTGAAATTGTCTTATCTTTTTGTGGTTTGTAAACACGTGAAAGAATTTCTCCATTATGACATAAAATACCATCTAAAACTTGTAAAGACACATTATAACCAACTCCATGTCTTTCAATAAACAATAAATTTCTTACACTATTAGCATTATGAGCAAAATAACCAAAGTGACGATCTTTTAAACAATCATTAATAGCTCTTTCGCCAACATGACCATATGGTGCATGTCCTAAGTCATGTCCTAAAGCAATCGCTTCAATTAAATCTAAATTCAAATTCAATCCACGACCAATTTGTCTAGCAATTCTTGAAACTCTTTGAACATGAACAGAACGTTTTGTAATATGCACATTACTAAAGAAAGATAATGCTTGTGTTTTATCTACATAACGAGAATAGCTTTTTGAATACAATACACGATCAATATCTTCTTCAAAGGGCCAGCGTATATCAAATTCTTTTGTTGGCTTTATCGTATGTTTTACTTTAATACATTCACTATTTTTAGTTGCATATGGGGATAGTCTTTCATCAGCAAGATTAGTTGCTATTAATGATGAATGAATAATTTTATCTTCTTTTTTCAAAATAACACTTCCTTTTCTTTATATTATAACTTTTTCACTTCTTACTTATTCATTAATTATTATATACGACTTATATGAATATTTCATGACTTATCCTTTTTGATAACTTATAAGCATGAGTGTTGCTTTTTTTACCTATATTTAATAAAATAACAATGGTGATTTTATGCAACAACAATTAATAAACTGGTATAACAAAAATAAACGTGATTTTCCTTGGCGTAAACATGAAGATGCTTATGCAATATGGATTAGTGAAATCATGTTACAACAAACAACTACTGAAGCTGTTATTCCTTACTATAATCGTTTTATGAAGCGTTTTCCTCATGTTGAGGATTTAGCTGAAGCGTCATTAGAAGAAGTCTATAAGCTTTGGGAAGGTTTGGGATATTATCGTCGTGCTAAGCATCTACATGAAACAGCACAAATGATAGTTCAAAAATATCAAGGAAAATTTCCTATTGAATATCGTGATGTTCTTTCATTAAAAGGAATAGGACCATATACTGCAGGAGCAATATGTTCTATTGCTTATCATCAAGAAGTCCCTGCTATTGATGGTAATGTTTTAAGAATTATAGCTAGACAATATTTAATAAAAGACAATATAGCTTTACCAATCACCCAAAAGAAAATAACAGAAATTGTTTCTAAACTTATTCAAGGCTATGATGCATCATCATTTAATCAAGGATTAATGGATTTAGGTGCAACTATTTGTCGACCTAAGAATCCCAAATGTGATATTTGTCCAATTCAAGCATCATGTTTAGCTTATCAAAATCAACAACAAATGGTTTTACCTATTCTAATCAAAAATATAAAACATCAAGAATTAAACTATATGACAGGTATCATTACTTATAAAGATCAATTTTTGCTTATTCAAAATCCTTCTGGTTTGTTAGAAAATCTTTATGGTTTTATTCAATATGAAATAGAAAGTCCTTATAGTTTTATTGAATTATTTAAAGAAAATTATCATAGTGATTTATCTATTGTTTCTTATATTCAAGATGTAAAACATGTTTTTACACATCGTAAATGGCATATGCATGTTTATCATTTTGTTTTAGATAAACCTATTAATAATTTATATACATTAGAACAAATTCAACAGTTGCCTCTTTCTACTGCTCATTTAAAAGTATTAAAAACGTATTTAAAAGAAAAAAGTTGATTCATTTAGCTTTTTTTCTTTTATCCGAATTTTTACATATATATTATTTTTAATATAAAAAACTTTATAATCATTTTTTATAATTCTTATAGCACTTCTCCTTGTGTGGACTTTCTTAGCTATCTCGACTTTTTTTAGATATTTAGTCAAATAAACTCCTTTAGTACCTTAAAAAAATCAATAAGGATTATTTTTTTAAGTTTGGTAGTAAAATGTAATTAAACTGCTTTATAATTATTACTATAATTAGATTGTGTAAATATGGTGATTTCCATAATCTAATTATATCAAAAAGGACAATGATTATCTTAATTGATTTCATTGTCCTTTTTGTATTCAAAACTTTTACAAAATATTAATTTCTTTATAGTCACTTAATGACCGATTAATGTTCTTCATGTAAATCTTTTTTTATTTGTGTCGTAGATATTTCAGGAGTTCTTGGCAAATAAATAACATCTACATCTTCATCTTTTAAATAATCAAACTTACCTTTCCAATCATCTCCCATAACAAACGTATCTATATGGTATTGTTTGCAATCTTCTATTTTTTGATCCCAGTTATCTTCTGGAATAACCAAATCAACATAACGCATTGCTTCTAATAAAGATTTTCTTTCGGCGTAATTAAAATAACATTCTTTATGTTTTTGTAATGTAACAAATTCATCAGTAGATAAAGCAACAATTAAATAATCTCCCAAAGCTTTTGCTCGTCTTAACAAATTCATATGACCATAATGTAATAAATCAAATGTTCCATAAGTAATAACACGTTTCATTTTTATACCTCTTTTATTCTTCATCTCTAAATTTTCATGAACCAATTCTAAAATCGAAAATGGAATTTCAGCCTTACTTTCTCTATTATAAAGACGTTTTACAGAAATTTCAGGATCTAAATGAAATTTAACAACATCATAAACAGCTCTAATAATAGGTAATTCGACATGATATTTCACACTTAAAGCATAAGCAGCATCTAAAGCATTAATTCCTTCTACAACCATTCCAACTTTATCAATAGCTTGATCCACACTCAATCCTTGACCAATATAAGTTCCACATTGATTATTACGGCTATGCAAGCTTGTACAAGTCACAACTAAATCTCCTAGACCAGCTAATCCATAAAAAGTATGAATTGATGATCCCATAGCTATACCCAAACGAGAAATCTCATGAATTCCTCTTGTTACCAAAGCTGCAATAGCATTATCTCCATAACCTAAGCCATGAGAAATACCTGCCGCTAATGCAATAATATTTTTTAAAGAACCACAAAGCTCTACACCTTTTACATCATCATTTGTATAAACACGCATAAATGGTGAAGTAAATATATCTTGGACTTGTTTAGCAACACTAGAATCAACAGATGCAGAGACAATAGTTGAAGGCAATCCTATAGAAACTTCTTCGGCATGAGTTGGGCCAGATAATGCAACAATATGTCCATAATCAAATTCTATTTGTTTATTTATTTCTTCAAAAATAATCTCAGACATTGTTAATAAAGTATGGGGTTCGATTCCTTTGGCTACATCTACAATAATTTGTTGCGGTTTTATATATTTAGCAATTTTTTTTGTCGTTGAACGTACAAATATAGATGGTACTGCCATAACAACAACATCTACTTCTTCAATTGCTTGAGATATGTCTTTTGTTAATTGAATGTTTTCTAAAATATGTGTATCCTTTAATTTAGGATGCTTATGATATTTTTTTATATAATCAATTTCTTCTTCGATGGCAGACCATGCTATAACATCATGCCCATTATCACATAGCATATTTGCTAAAGCAATTCCCCATGTTCCTGTTCCTATAATAGAAATCCTACTCATTTTCATTCTCCATTCTTTTCAAATATTACAATCATATCTATGCTATTTTTTTCAAATTATTAAATATTCTTTTTTCTAAAACATTTACATATTTATCAAAACAATAAGCTATTATCATAGTCATAAACAGACAAATAAAGAAAAACACAAACACATTTTGACTTAAACCCAATTTATCTCCTAAAATCATTGGAATTCTTTGTAGTATATAAATACTAAAAATATGTTCACCTAACCATGATAAGATTGGATTATTTATTCTAATTTTCTTTAAAAGTAAGGTTATAAATAAACAAAAGAAAATTCCCATTAACATATATGCCATTAATCTTCTATCCATCCTTTCATGAAAATACATAAACAGACTAAACAAGAATACAATAGAGACAAAATATATAAGTAATGAACGGTTGACAATCTTATCAATAATTTCTTTAAAGTAAGAATACCATACACCTGTTGTAAAGCATAATAATGTATTATACCATGCTCCTTGTTTTCCAACATACCTGAGAAGTACAATCAAAAGTACTGATCCCACTGTAAAAGCAATAACTGCATAAGGCATTTTACATTTACACAATTTAAAGGTTATATACATAATGATGTACAAACTCAAAATAATGAATACATACCAATAACTATTCCCTAATCCCTCCCATGCAACAAAAGATAATAGAATTCTTTTTAAAGTGAGAGGAGTTCCAACAAAAATTGCTAAAACCAAAAACAAGAAAACAGAAATATCAAATCTTAACAAAAGTTTTAAAAATCTAGTTGGAATAGTTTTAATATATGATTCACCTTTTCTTTTAAAAGATTCAAACATACCATATCCAGAATAAAACAAAAAGCTAACAACTACTAACTGCCTTAAAAATGTTCTTACATTTAAATATAAATCATTCATTGGACCAGAAATATCAACATAAGGTACAAAATGACTCATAAAAATTAAAAACACAAAAAAACCATTTACTTGCTTTGTTTGTTCTCTACTTAAATAATTATCGTTATTTGAACATAAACGTACACCGTATAAAGAAATTATACAAAATAATAAAAATATAATCGTCATTTAACAACCCTCCAGAAATTTTTATCAAGAAATATAAATCATAAAATTATGCTTTATAGACTACTTATCTGTTCTTTTATAAAATCAACAACCCTATTTATACTATTATCATCTTGATACTCAAAAAATTGATCCTTACATTGTTTAATAATATTTTTATCTATATGATTTTGAATATATTCAATAATCTGACCTTCATGAAAACATATTGGACACCCTAGTTTTTCAATATCTACAAAAGTTCCTATATCTTCCATATATTCCTTTAAATCAGGAACAAAAAACAGCAATGGTTTTTCTAAAATCATATAATCAAATACAATTGACGAATAATCAGAGATTAAATAATCTGATATACAAAACAATTGATGTGTATCTTCATGATTCATATTTATAATTCTTTCATGATTAACTAAACATACATTTCCTAACAATGGATGGTATTTATAAATCAAAACATAATCATTACCTAATTCTTCAATAATCTTTAAAGCATCAAATGAAATAGATGAAAATCCTTTATAAATATTTCCTCTAAATGTAGGAGCGTATAAAATGATTTTTTTGTTTTTTAACATAGGATATCTTTGATATAAATCTTGTTTATATTTACTTTTTAGTTGATCGTTAAATAATTCATCATTACGAGGTATTCCAATAGGAAGAACATGTTCTTCTAAAACATCAAAAGCTTCACTATAAGGTTGTTTCCAATAAGATGAAGTTGATAAAACATAATCATAGTTAGCTATTGGATATTCTCTATTTATAACATTACCAAATTTTTTAATAGCTCCACATGCATGCCATACTTGTAATACAATAACTCCTTTTCTTTTAAAACGTGAAACAGCATAGTTATTATTGCTTAGTATAATCATTTGTGAAGTATATATATAATATAATTGTTTTAAACAGTTTAAAAAATAATAAAACTGTCCAAGAAGATTTTTATTATATTTGATTAAACATAATCTTATATCATAGTTTTCTTTATTTAGTTGGTTATAAATCAACTTAAAATCTGATTCTAATTGATTTGTTTCCAATGAAATAAAAGTTATACGATTTTTTTTTATTCTCATAAAGGATAAAAAGAACGATTCAATTTTTAAAATAAAATTTAAGATTATTTTCTGTATACCCATAATTTCTCCTTCTAGCTTTTTGGTGTATCAGGAACATTATCAGGCATTTTCGTAATTCCAAACTTACCATAATGATTAACCATTTGTTGATCTGTCCACTTATAAATACGAATACCTGATTTCTTTTTGAATGCACAATAATGATACCAACCATCACCAACATTTGCCATAAAAGATATGTGATTCATATCTGTCCCCTCTAAATCAACACCATAAGTTTCAAAACCTGCTGTTTCAAGTAAATATCTTGCCATTGCATTAACGACATAGCAATCACCTTGTCCTGTTTTGAATCCTGTTAAAGCATCTTTATAAAAATCATCTATAGTTCCTTCATGTTTACCATTATATTTATAATGATTCATTACATAATCATAAATAGCTTTTAATTGAGAAGTTTTGTTCATTTTTTCAGTAATTATTTCATCAAGAATTTGATTAGCGAACTTATCAGCTTCTTCCTTGACCTCTTCAATATCATAAGCAATAACTCGTACTTGTACTATCTTTTCAGTTTGATTTCCTAAACTATCTTTAGCACTGTAAACAACTTTATATGTACCAATTTTATTTAAATTAACTTCGGATGTATCTATAGAGTAATTTTCTATTTTACCATCACGATTATCTTCAACAGTTACGTTTTTCTTATAAGCAACAGTATCACCTTTTTGAACAACAATAGATGACGGAGCAGTTATTTTAGGACCTTTTGTATCTTTCTTGATTTCTGTTGTTGTTTCATATTTTGTTTGATTTCCAGCATCATCTGTTAATAATAATTCAAGATTAACTTTCCCTGTTTTTGTAACATCAACTTGATTTGTTAATGTTACTTTAACATCAGTTTCATCTATAATATCCTTAAAAAAAGATTTAGGATCTATTGAATCATTAAGCCACAATGTTTTTTTGACAATAGTAGCTTTAGGAGCAACAGTATCAACAACTTCTACAGGAACAGTATATATTCCACCTTTTGCTTTCAATTCAATATTGTGAGTACCTACTTTTCTAATGATAGAATCATTTATTTCAGTAATAAACTTTGCTTCACAATCCTCTTTTAATAAATCTTTAATTGTTAAATTATAACCTGCTTCCATTTTATAAGAAGATACAAATGGACTTTTAAATATATATATAACTATAGCCAAATAAATTAAACATAAAAACACAATAATGTATGGTATATATATTTTTTTAAGTTTTCTTATCATAAATAGCTCCTTAGTTTTTAAACATAATATCTAAAACTTTCTTTGCACAATCTCCAGTTTGTGCATGATTAAAACGCTTATTAAAAATCATAAGTTGGTTATAATCGTATTGATTATGAGCTATATCATATAACATCTTATCTTCTATTTCATATATACCACCTGGTAAGTCTGTATATATATCCAAATAAAAACCTCTTAATTCATTTCTATATTCTTCTAAATCATACATATAAAAATAAATAGGTCTATTTAATATAGCATAGTCAAAAAACACACTTGAATAATCTGTAATTAAAACATCACTTACGACATATAATTCATTAATTTCAGATTCGGCACTCATTGAATATAGGAAACCATCTAGTGAGTGATCATTTTCATATTTATTAATAATTAAATAATGTGGTTTAAATACAACAACATATTCATCTCCTAAAATTTCTTTCCAACGATGAAAATCAGCCTTTAATTCAAATGTATAACCACTTGTGACATATGAATTATCTCGCCATGTTGGAGCATAAAGAATAATTTTCTTATCTAAAGGTAAACCAAATTTTTCTTTTAATGACACTATCTCTTCATGAGTAGCATTTGTAATAAAATCATTTCTTGGATAACCAGTTTCAATTAAACGTTCTCTATTAATTGCAAATGCTGATTGAAAAACTTCAGTACAGAATTGATTAGGAGATATCATATAATTATATCTTTCAACATCAATGTCATAAGATTGTGTCATTCTTTCAAAAGAAACTCCTGAACGATAAAATGTTGCATCTTTTGGAGCAATAATATCATGCCCTAATCTTTTTAAAGGTGTACCATGCCAAGTTTGTAAATAAACTTGTTCTTTCTTTTTTCTTAAATATGTTGGCATTTTACAATTAATAATCCAATACTTCGCCTTTGACATATAATAGAAATAAGAAAAGCTAAAATATTCTTTTATCTCTGCACCTTCTATTTCAATATTTTTTTGTTTATGATTTTTAATAAACCAGATAAAACGATAATCTTTAAACCTTTTATCTTTTTTCATTTCTTCATAAATTGCTCTTGGATTATCAGAATATCCTCTACCATGAAATGATATAAAAATGACCAACTTATCATCAATTTTTACAAATTTATAAAGCAACATATATGTAATTCTTATTATATAACCTGCTATTTTTTTTATTTTTCTTAATAAATACATAATACTCACCTCAATGTTCATATATTAACATCTTATACTATTTTAATCAATCTATTATTTCATCACTATGAAATTCGTCAAAACTTGCTTTTTTAACATAGTTAAAGTAACTATCAATATCAAGATAAAAAAAACTTATGAAAGATCATTATTTAACTCCTATATCAAAATAATATCATTGAAATTCTTGCAAAATATAAATTTAAAAAATTTCAGTATTTTTTAATAGATAATAAATTTAAATACATAAGTTTTGAACATAAAACACATATAAAACATAATGAAAAGTAGTCATATAATGATAATTTTTCCTAATAACAAAAGAAAAACTATAAAAGTTTTTCCTTTTCGACTTATGTAAAATACACTTATATAAATTTTTTCTGTTTTATTAATTAATTGATATACACTATAATCCAACAAAACATAATAATACTCTTTTTAATATCAGTTTTTAAATATATATAGCTTACTTGCAATATAATTAAAAACTATGACTAAAATATTTGAAATGATTTTTATAAATAAATCATTGAATAACAATACATCAACAAAAACAATCATAATAACAAGATCCATTACTCCAGTTGCAAAACGACAACTTACAAAAGAAACAATTTCTTTAATCAAAGTGTTTGAATCAGTAGATTTGCTTTCAAAAACCCAGATTTTATTTGTAATATATGCAAATGCAACAGATATAATCCATGCCACAATTGTACTTATTGACGTATTTAATAATAGATAATGTGCTGATATATAATAACAAACAATATTAACTAACGTTGTACAACCACCAAAAAAAACATATAAAATCATTTCTTTGTACTTATTAAATAAAGCCACAAGATTATTCATTGTCAATCACCTTTTCAATATTATATCTTGGTCTTTCTTTTACCTCAACATATGTTTTTCCAATATATTGTCCAATTAAACCAATAGATAATAATTGAACACCACCCAAAAACCAAATTGATAACATCATTGATGACCAACCAGGTACAGTGTTACCTGTTAAATAAGAAACCAATGTATACATCATTGCTAAACACGAACAAAAAACAATAAAAACACCTAAAAACAATATCATAGTGATTGGTTTTATACTAAACGAAGTTATACCATCAAAAGCAAAACTAATCATTTTCTTTAAAGGATATTTACTTTCTCCTGCAAGACGTTCTTTACGTGCATAATAAACACAATCTGTTTTATAACCAATTAAAGGAACTATACCCCTTAAAAATAAATTTCTTTCTTTATAGTTAGATAATTGTTCCATAGCTCTAGCACTCATCAAACGAAAATCCGCATGATTATAAACTGATTTTACTCCCATTAAATGCATAACCTTATAAAAAGATTGAGCAGTAAATCTTTTAAAGAAAGTATCTGTTGTTCTTTCTTTTCTAACACCGTATACAATATCATTACCTTCTTCAAACTTATCAACCATTTCTTCAATAACAGAAATATCATCTTGTAAATCAGCGTCAATACTTATTGATGCATCGCATTTATCTTTTACATAAATCAATCCAGATAATAAAGCATTTTGATGTCCTACATTACTCGCCAATTTGATTCCTTTACAGTGCTTATGCTCCAGACACGCTTTTGATATTAATTCCCAAGTTTTATCTTTACTACCGTCATTGACATAAATAGCATAACTGTCTTTTGTAATTTTATTCTTATTTATAAGTTCAATAATTAATTCTTCTAGTTGTTTACTTGTTTCTAAAAAAACTTCTTCTTCATTATAACAAGGCACAACAATTGCTAATTTATTCATAAACAAACCTCCTAAATTCCAACATCAATATCATAACACAAGAAAAATCTAAATAAAACAATAAACTACCACTCTATTGGTTAAAACTAATATTAGTTAATAATTTTTACTATTTTTCAATGCTATAGATTTATCAGTAATCAAAGAAAATAGAAATTGTATACCATCAATGCTAACTAAATAAATTAACGGTAAAAAATTAACAAGATATTTTGACTTAGTTTCCCAAATTAATAGAAATATAAAAAGACCAAAAACAGACAATCTAACACAACTTATAAAATCCATTTGATTTGAACGTTTCATAATTAACAAACCTTTAATTCCAGAAAAAACCATAAAAATAATTATAGAAAAATGAATCCCATCACAAATAGATTTAAAAACAGGATAATAATTTCCATTAACAGATACTATATCTCTAATAAAATTATTTGTAAGTGGTTTTCTAGATAATAATACAGAAGAAAAATAAGTTCCATCATACCATGTAAAATTAATTTTATGCTTTATATGATTAATAAAATCATCAATTTCCATATTTGATATTCTCTTTTCAATCACTTCCATATTTGCCACCAATTTTTCTTCACGTGTTACAAAAGATTTAGTGTATAAATAATCTTCCTCATTATATCCTCCTGGTGTTTTTAAACCCATCATCAACCAATGAGTATATGGAAAGTTATATCTATCATATTGTGTCATATCTAATATGTTTGATTTTTCAAATGAGTATGTATAAATTTTTAATGAGCAAATGAAAGTAAAACATATAATTATTGTAAATATAAAACTCTTTTTAATATTTAATAAAAAAATCATATGAAGTATTATTGCGACTAAAACAATTATGGCTGTGGCTTTTAATTGAAAAGCAAACATACATGAAATTGATAAGAAAACCAAATACAAAAAAATCTTTTTCAAGTTTTTTTCCTTAAGAACAATAATATATAACAGTAACATAATATTTGTTAGTGGCAAAGGAAAGGTGTCAGTATAAAAAATAGGAAGATATGTAGTATACGCACAACAAATAAAAGATAAAATCAAACCAAAAAAAGCAACTTTTTTATTCCATATTCTTTTTAAACAAAAATAAAATATTAATAAAGAAACATCAACAAATATAGCATTGAATAATACTCCAAAAACAACATAATGTGCAATCCCAAAAAAAGATAGGAACTTGTAAATACTGGTTAATATAAGTAAATAAAATTGATTATTAGGATACATCAAGAAATAACTTTCATTGGAAATAGACCAGATATCACTTTTAGTCAAATAAACAGCTTCATTATATACAGACCCAAAATCCCAGCTAGGTTTTACTCTTAATTGCATGCCCAAAAAAATTTGAATACATATAAAACAAAAAAAAGTTAAAATTAAAAATTTATAAGAGAAAAATTTATCATTAATATTAGATTTCACAATTTTTTTATATAAACCTAAAATAAAAAATAATGATATAATTGTTGAAAAAATCATTATTACTTTATCATTAATAGTTCCTTTAAAAGAAAATACAATTAACAAAACTGCTATAAAAGTAATAATAAATATATAGTGAAAAAAATTATATAATAAATTTCTCAACTTCAAAAAAAATGAATCATTCATTCTTATACTCCCTTCAATATTTTTTATAAAATAAGAAGATATATTAAATTAGGCTAATATATCTTCAAATTCACGTATCGCATTTGCATTATAATTGTCATAATCGACATTCATTACTTTAAGTTCATCATCATAATATTTCTTAAAGCCCTTATAAATACCATTCTCACTATTTTCAACAAGATTACCACCATTTTCTTGAATGAAACCATGTGGACCTAAAATATCAGTTGAAAAAACTGGTACTCCTAATGAATCAGCCTCTAACATAACCAATCCTAATCCTTCATAAAAAGATGTAAAAGCAAAACATTGAGAATACTTTAAAATTGTATACGGATTAGTCATAGATTTAATAAGAATAATATTATTTTTCGACTTGAGATTATTAATGTTCTTAATATTATCTTCATATTCTGGTCCATGCCCACCTATAATAATGAGATAAGCATCAGGATGTTCCTTATATATCCTATCAAAAGCCATTATTAATCTTTTATGTCCTTTTTCTGGAGAAAAACGACCAATATTAATAAACTTTGTCTTTGATTTATCTTTAACTATTTCAATAATTTGTTCTTGACTAAAATTTGATTCAGTATTTTCATCAAAAGAAATATCTAAAAGTGCTTTTTCTTTAACAGTTTTATAATCAAAAAGATTACTTGCAACAACAAAATTTTTATCTGTTCCAGCTATTTCTTTAGTTGGCTCAAACATATCTTTTGTAACTATTGCTATCTTGTCATATATACTATATGAATATTTTAAAGTTTCAATATGTTGATTTTGTCTTGTTTTAATTTCTTCAATCATATTTGAATGAACATAAATAATTTTTTTTGCATTTTTAAAGAAAGAAAACAGAAGCTGAGTTTTAAACTCATAACCTGTAAAATGTATTACATTGCTAAAAGATATTGATCCAAATTTTCTTATTATTTCATATGAGTATATTTTTTCTAAAGTAGGATATGCTTCTTTCATAGACAAATCACTTTTATAATATTTTTTTAAAACTTTTTTTTCTGAAAGATTAGCATTCATTTTCCCTAACATTGGTATGTATTTAACATCTTCAGGTAACGAAAGAATCATATTACGATGTGCATGTACATAACGAGTATAAAAAGTAACATAATAATTTCTTTTACTTGTATCTATATTTTCTAATAAATTGAATAAAGAAGAAGTAATGCCATTTTTAGCAAAATTCCCTGCATATATAAGAACGTTTTCTTTTCCATTATTCGGTACAGTGGATATTTTTAAATCAGCTGTCTGGTTAAATAATAATAAATCTAATATTTCTTTAGAGCTATCAATTTTATCATAACAGCAAAACTCGTTAATAAAATGTTCATCATTATAATGAATAGGTAAATAAATTTCCTTTAATAATTCATTTACAGTATTAACTTGTGGAAATGGAAGAGTGTCAATAGACATATACACTCCTCGATCACTAAAATATTCTTCTTTATCATATGTAAATAGAATAATTTTCTTTCGAGTTATTGCAAAATCAAAAAACACAGAAGAATAATCAGTAACAAGAATATCACAAGCATTTAAAAACTCATAAGTTTCTATTTCTCTTGGAAAAGATTTAATCTTCTTAAATCCAGAAAAACTAATATCTGCATGGATAATCGGATGAAAATTAACATACATTTCCGAATTATCATCTAATTGATTATCCATTTCTTTTAAAAATGTCATAACTTCTTCAATTTGTGCATTTTTATCTTTATTTGCAACAGTTCCTCTCCATGTAGGCATATATGCGATAATCTTTTTATTATTCATATGAAATTGATAACGTATTTTTTCAAGTGATTGTTTATCAAAAAAAACATTATTTCTCGGATAACCATCTAAAACAACTTTTGCTTTAGAAATATTTTCTAACATATAATCTTCAATCATTACATTTTTAGTATATTCATTTGGATATAATAGATAATCAGCAGTAAAAAAGTTTTTCATTGGATTTCCAATATTATGAAAATCATTATTAATCTTTTTACCAAGAGTTTTTAAAGGTGTACCATGCCATGTATTCAAGTATACTTGCTCATCTCTTTTTATAAAAAAAGGTAAAAAAGTGTTATCGTTAATTAAATATTTAGAAGTAGCAATAATCTTATAATATTGGTCTGATTTCATATTAACAAGTTTATAATTGTTAAAAGAATATGATTTTAACAATTTGAGAATTTCTTTTTTGTATTTTTTATCGACAGAAACATAAATTTCAAATTGTTTATAATCTTCATTAAGACACAATTCTTTTAATAAATAAAAAATATTTCCACTAAGACTAGTTCCATGTTGAGATTCTAAAAGAATTGCATTTTCATTGATATTTAATTGATCTACATAATCTAAATAATGAGAACTACTTAAAAATTCTCTTATATTTAGTAATTTCCTTAGTTTATACTTAAGTTTCATATAATTAAATTCCTCTTTTACATTGTCTATTTCAATTTTAACTCTTTCTTTATTTGTGTAGTACTAATTCCTTCTGTTCTAGGTAAGTAAACAACTTCACAATACTCTTTTAATTCGTCAAACTTACCTTCCCAATCTCCACCCATAACAAAGACATCAATATCATGGTCTTTAATATCTTTAACTTTTTGATCCCATGAATCCTCAGGAATCACTTCATCAACATATTTAATTGCTTCAACAATAGCCATTCTTTCATAATCAGGAATAGCACATTTTTTTCCTTTAATAGCATTAAAAGCATCGCTTGATACAGCAACAACTAAATAATCTCCTAATGCCTTAGCACGTTTTAATATATTTAAATGTCCAATATGAAATAAATCAAAGGTACCATATGTAATTACTTTTTTCATCATTATTCCTCTCTATCCAAATATTTTACTAAAAAAGTTTTTCTTTTCTACGTTAGATATAACTCTTTTTTCAAACTTTTTATCTATCTCTGCTTTTTTATCAGTAGCATTCAACCCATTTAAATAATCTACATACTCTGCATAGTGATCACAAACTTCACTAATATCACCATACTCTTTTAAAGTTCCACCTTCAATCCACATAGCTGTATCACAAAAATCTCTTACTTGTGGTAATGAATGTGATATAAAAACAATTGTTTTTCCTTGTTTTTTTAATTCTTTCATCTTATTAATACATTTTTGAGCAAACCCTTTATCACCAACCGATAAAGCTTCGTCAACTATTAAAATATCAGGATCTAAACATAGATTAATAGAAAAACCTAATCTTGATTTCATACCACTTGAATATTTTTTTACTGGTTGATATAAGAAATCACCTATTTCAGCAAATTCAATAACACCATCTACAATTTCTTTAATACGTTTCTTTGTTAAACCTAATAATGCACCTTTTAATTCAATATTTTCTAAACCAGTTAATTGTTGATTTAAACCAGTATTAATTGCAATTAATGCTTGTTCTCCATTAACAATCATTTCACCCTCATCAATTTCACTAATACCAGCTAAAATAACAGACATAGTAGATTTACCAGAACCATTTGTTCCTAAAATACCAACGACTTCTCCTTTAGGAAGTTTAAAATTAATATCCTTAAGTGCATAGAATCTTTTGTTTATCGCATGTTCCTTATTTTTGGATTTTAAAGTGTAAATTTTAGAAACATGTTTAAATTCAATCGCATATTCTTTTTCCATATTTATCACTCCTAAATCAAATCAATAAATTTATGTTTAAATTTATACATCATAAAACTTCCAAATGCGAATAAAACAAATGTAATAACCCAAAAAGCAATCATTGATTTCCAATAATATAAGAACCCATTATGGAAGAAAAAACAATCTCTATATCCTTGAACAATATAATAAATTGGATTAGCCATCATAATAGGATGTAAAAATTTTGGTAGACTTCCAATATTCCATAAAATCGGTGTTAAATACAACAACAAACGCATACAAGCTAAAACCAATTTTCTTGTATCACGTGCTAACATATTTAATACTGATGTTGTCATTGATAATGATATTGAAAAAACAACAGCACAAATTAAATAATATATTAATCCTAGCCAATGAACAGTTGGGTAATATCCACCAAACAATAAAAGAACAAACAATATAATCATCAAACAAAAATGATTAAATAATTCTTTTAAAACAACTGTTGCAGGTAATATACTTACAGGAAACTTCATTTTTGTAATAACATTAACTTTTGAAAAAATCGCATTACATCCATTAGTGATACAAGGTGAAATAAAAAACCAAACAACCATACCACCAAGCATCCAATAAATATATTCTATACCATTAACTGAATCCTTATCCCAAACAAGACCAAATACAAACCAATATGTTAAAACTTGAATAAATGGATTTGCAAAATTCCAAAACAATCCCAATTTAGAGTCACGCATATCAGCTAATAATTCATATTTTGAAATAGAATATATTCTAAATAAGTTTGTGAAGTTTTCATGCAAAACATATTTCATACTTTTAAACATAAATTATCCTCCTCAAATCAGATAAACATTAATATTATATACAAAACATATAAAAAATCAATATTTTTATATATTATCAATATTATTACAAAAAGGAATATGAAAGAATAGATTTTCATCTATCCTTTCATTATTTATTCATCCAAGTTTCATCACTAGGATCTTTTTTCCAAGCTTTTAATTTTTCTAAATCAGCTGGATCAATGTAATTATTTTCAACAGCTACCCCTAATAAAGTATCATAGTTAGTTAATGTATGGAAAGTACAATCTTTATCTTCAAAGTTAACTGTAGCTTTTTGTAGTTGATATGTAAAAATAGCAACCATTCCTAATACTTCACATCCAGCTTCTCTTAAAGCATCAACACATTCTAATGAAGATCCACCTGTAGAAATTAAATCTTCTACAACAACAACCTTCATTCCAGGTTTAACTAAACCTTCAATACGATTATTACGTCCATGAGATTTAGCACCACCACGTACATAACCCATTGGCAAATCTAAGATATCAGCTGCAAGTGCTGCATGAGCAATACCAGCAGTTGCTGTTCCCATTAAACATTCACATTCAGGATAGTTTTCTTTAATTAATTTTGCTAATCCTTCTTCAACATGCTTTCTAACTGTTGGATAAGATAAAGTTAATCTATTATCACAATAGATTGGTGATTTAATTCCTGAAGCCCATGTAAATGGTTCATTTGGTCTTAAAAATACTGCTTTAATATCTAATAAATCTTTTGCTATTTGTTTTTCCATTTTTCTTCTCCTTATTTTACTACAACAGCAAATTTTCTACTGTTATATATTGATTCAAATTTTTCTTTTTTTACCCAATATTCACCTAAGCTTGTACCACAATCATTGACTAAATAATTTCCATTTGATGAATAACCTACCAAACATAAAGCATGATTGCTTGTAACAGATGTTCCCCATGAATATTGTTTCCATGTTGGTTTTTTCCAGCCACCAGTTACATATACAATAATTGGATTACCTTTTAATATTTCTTTTTTTAATTCATCTGTAGACTTTCCACTCATATCAACAACTTTGCCAAATTGACTTCCCCACTTTGCTAAAGGTTCAGGATAAATAGTTGTCCTTTTATTTAAATTTTCTTTTGCTTTACCATCAAGACGAGGATTACCTACATAGCCCAAGTTTGGATTATCACTAACTATAGGCATAGTTTCCATAAAACTATCTAAATCATAATCACTCATATAACCTTTACCTTTTAATGCCATATAAAGGCTAACTCCTTCACAACCTTTAGGGTATCCAAATTCATGTTGACTATATGTAGGAATATCTACTTTATAAACTTTATTATTGACATATCTATAAACAAATATAGATAGAATCACAAAACATATAGAAAAAATAATTAATGATATTTTTTTATACATTTTTATCCTTGAAATTGTCTATATACTTCTCTATATGTCTCTACAGGATTTTCTGCTCTTGTAATTGTTCTTCCTACAACAATATAACTAGAAGTTAACTCTTTAGCCATTTCTGGTGTTGTTACACGTTTTTGATCATTAACACTATCACTAGCCAAACGAATACCTGGTGTAACAGTTAAGAATTCTTCTCCAATTTGCTCATGAATAATTTTTGATTCTAATGGTGAACAAACAACACCATCTAATCCAGCTTCTTTCGCATTTTCAGCCCATTTTAATACAACATTTGGTAATTGTTCATGTATTAACAATTCATTATCTAATACTTCTTGATCTAATGATGTTAAACATGTAACAGCAATACATATTGGTCGTTTATCACCTTTTTTACCTTCTTCTAAGCCTTCTAAGGCAGCTTTCATCATTGCAACACTTCCAGAAGCATGAACATTAACCATATCAACATCTAATTTGGCTAATTGTTTCATAGCACTTTTAACAGTATTTGGAATATCATGTAATTTTAAATCCAAGAATATTTTATGTCCTCTTTGTTTAATTAATTGAATCATTTCAATTCCTTCACCATAAAACAATTCCATTCCTACTTTCACATAAAGTTTTTCATCTTCAAACTTATCTAAAAAAGCTAAAACTTCATCTTTTGTTTGAAAATCTAATGCTATACAAATTCTACTGTCGTTCATAACTAACCTCCATACATATTTTTCAATATTATACCACAAATGGAAAAAACATGGAAGTCTTGGAGGAGAACGGTTTTATATTTTTTCTGAAATTAAGAAATATTACAAAAGGACATATACAAAACATATATGCCTTTATCATAAATTATTTTCTTTTCCTTTTAGATAATGTTAATGTGTAGCTTTCTCTTATCATTGCATGTATATCGTCAATAGAAATAGTATCATTTAGAATCATGGAATTCCAATGTTCTTTATTCATATGATAACCAGGTATAACAGAATCATATTTTTCCCTAAAGAAATCTAACCAACCTTTATCTCCTTTCACGTTAACCCAAATAAAACCTTGTCTTTCAAAGATCCAAGCAAATACCCTTTTATTTTCATTATGTCTCATACACGTAAAATTAGTATCTGAAAAAGGATAATCTTCATAAACATTTTCAAATGTTAAACAATAGTTTATAACTTCTTGTCTAGTTTTCATTATAACACCTTCTTTACCTTATTATATAAGATAAAAAAAGTAAAATATAGCCTAAAATAAAAATAAGAGATAATCTTATAAAAAGATTTCTCTTATGTTTTTGATTTTCTTTACTATAAAGAATCTGCACTAAAGTCAACTGTTGTGTCACAAGAATTACTAGGTTCTAAAGAACTTGAACACATTGCAAGAAAATATGTTGTACCTTTTTTTGCATTCATTTCAGCAAAATGCTTTGCTGACGATGAAATACCAACTTCTTCTGACATTAAATCTTTTGATGAATCAACCAAACAAGCAAAGTTTCCTAACCAAGCATCAGCTTTAATTTTCTTTACGGTTGCAAATTGAAACGTTGTCGCTTTTTTACTCCCATAATTCATATTAAATCTAATTCCGCCATTGCCAGGAATATTTGTATGTGTTACTCTTTGATATGAAGTTCCTGAAACAACACTAGCAGCAGCTACTGTTGATATAGTTCCAAACACCATCATTAAACTTGCACCAACTACAAAAATTCTATTTTTTATTTTCATTATTCTCACCTCCTTCGATAATAAAATAACAAAGAAAAGTACAAATTATAAAAAATAGGTTTATTTTTACATTAAACAAACATAATTTCGCAATACTAATTCAAAAATATGTAATATCTTTTTAATACTCATTACTGTAACAATGATTAGATAATGGAGGGGTACAAAAACTATTAACAAATTTATCAGAACACTATATAATAAAAAAAGGGTTTTCTATTTATACATGAAAGATAGAAATCTTATACAAATATAGATTTACTTTAAGGAGAAATTTTAAAAATGAGTACAACAACAATTATTAGTTTCATGTCTTACTTAATATTTGCAACAATTGATGTTTTATTAATTAAGTATTTCTTAGACACCAAATATAAAAGAAGATATAAAACACAATACATAGTATCAATGACTTGTATATTAATGTTAACAATAATAAATCTATTCTTTTCAAGATTGAGATTAGAAAGTATTTTATGCTATTTTTTTATATTCTATCTTATTGTTTCATCATATAATATAAAACTGAAACACAAATTCATAACAACTTTATTAATTCTGATAATTACAATTATAGTTGAATTTATATGTATGTTAATATTTGAATGGATATTTGACGTGCATTTTAAAACAAATGTATTTTTCAGACTCATTCCTCTAAAAATTATTTCATTATTATTATGTAGATACTTTGAATATTTCATTCTTTATTCATTAGTAGATAAAAAACATAGAAGCAAAATATTTGATATCCACTATTTTAAAATCATTTCATCTTTTATGTCTTTAATTTTTGTATCTACAATGATCTTTAATAACAATAACGATTATATACCTGTACATAAAATGCAAAAACTATTATTCGTGACACTTGTCATTTACAACTTAGCTATATTTATATTTGATAGATATCAAGTGAAACATGAAGAAGCTGAAAAAGAGTATGCTGAAATGAAACAAAGATTAGAACAAGAAAATGAGTTTAATATAGAAAGAGAAGCTAATGATAGAAAAGTAAGAAAGATGAGACATAACATGAATAATCAACTTAATACTATTCATGCTTATATTAAACATAATGAATTAGATGCTGCAATAAATTATATACAAGAATTATCTGAAGAACTTAAGAAAACATCTTCTACAAGTCATACTGGTAATTTTGTTATTGATTCATTGATTAATACGAAAATTAATACTGCCAAGAGTTTAGGTATTACATTTAAAGAAAGATATGGTCTTATTAGTTTTGGTGATATTAAGATAGAAGATATTAATCAAATTCTTGGTTGTGCATTAGATAATGCGATTGAAGCAACGGATAAAGTTAAAGAGGATAGAGTTATTCAAATGAGATTTTCTACTAATACTGGTTACTTAGTTATTTGTATTATCAATCCGATAAATGTTGATAAAGAAATTGATTTTGATAGGTCTAGCAAAATAGATAATCTTAAAGAACATGGTTATGGTGTTGAAACAATTAAAGATGTTATGAATAAGTATAATGGTAATGCGTTCTATGAAAGATCTAAAAATACTGTTACGCTTAATATTCTTATTCCTCTTAAAGTTAGAAAAAAAAGAAAATTACTATAAAAAATTGCTATTGAAAAAGTTATTGCAAATAGCAATAGGTTTTTACCCACTGCAAATGATTATCGTGTATACTATTGATAAGTGAGGTGACATACATATATGAGTATCGGAAGTAGATTAAAAGAGATTAGAAAAAGTAAAGGTCTTACACAAAAAACTGTTGCTGAAGCATTAGATATTTCTAAACCAGTTTTATCACAATATGAATCAGATCAAAGAACGCCATCTGTAGATCGTTTACTTACTTTAGCAAGATTCTATCGTGCTTCTTTAGATTACATTTGTGAAAATGTTTGGACAGAAGATGCGAAAGCTGAAAAAATTCAAGACTAAAAAAATAGGACAATCACATTCATATGTTGATTGCCCTATTTTCTTTTTATAGTTTATTTGGATATAATCCTTTATTTACTAATACTTGTATACTGTTCTTTACTGATTCTTTATCTTCTTTATATGTAACTCCAAACCATTCATCATGTGATGTTAACACTTCTACTGATACCTTGTTTTGTGATAATAAGTCTCCTATAATTGTTGGTAATAAGTATTCTGATTTTAAATCTTCTTTATTTAATGTACCAATAAAATCTTTGAATCCTGTTTCTAGGATATCTATGAATTGTGATGGTAATCCCCACATATTCATTGAAACTACTGATTCTAAATCAATTTCTTTTCCTTCTGTAATTGCTTTTCCATCAATATGTTCAATATTATGTGTTTCTACGATATCTACTAGTTTATTATCCTTTGCTTGACAGATTCCTCTTGTCACTCCACCATTATCACTTAATGTATTCTTCAATACGAATCCTACCATACATAATGGTAATACATCACTTTCATGTTGTTGTGTTAAATATTCATATGCTTTCACATATGCTTCTTTACCATAGTAATCATCAGCATTAATAACTAGGAATGGTTCATTGATTAAATCCTTACAAGCAAGGATTGCTTGTCCTGTTCCCCAAGGTTTTGTTCTATCTTTGAATGTTTCTTTGTATTCTTCTGGAATATCGCCTACTTCTTGGAATGCATATTCAACTTTGACTTTCTTCTTGATTCTTTGACCTATGATTTCATCAAAGTCTTTTTCTAAGTCTTTTCTAATAACAAAGACAACTTTATTGAAACCAGCTTCTAATGCATCATAGATTGAATAATCCATGATAATTTCACCACTAGGTCCTACTGGTTCTAATTGTTTAATTCCCCCACCAAAGCGACTTCCTATTCCTGCTGCCATGACAACTAATGTTATATCTTTCATGATTGTTCTTCCTCCCATATCTTCTTTATTCTACCAATAACGATCATAAAATACAATTGTTTGAAACTTTATTATTATTATAACAAAAAGACTCTATCGAGTCTATTTAATATGTGATTGTGTATATATATGATTTATATCATCTTTTATTGTATAATAGAATTCTTTTACTAACATATCATCATCTACTTGTTGATGATTTAATGTATAGTACAAATCATATACAAATTCAGATTTTCCTAATAAGTATTGTACTCGTATAATATAATCATCTTCTTGATAATGATCAATAACAACAAATTTTGGTTTAAGATTTTCTAAATCTTCTTTTTGATAATTAACTGATATTAATTCATATTTATTAAATGTTGCAATATGAGCATTATCTAATAATGTCATATCTGGTTGATCATTTAACCAATAGATATATCCTAAAAACATCCAAGCAAGTGTAGCTGATAATGAATAAACATAAAATACACCAAAATCAAATAATCCACCTATAAATTCACTAACATATATCATTATAAATAACAAAATAATAAAATATGATTTTTTGTTTTTATATTTTAGAAGGATATCTCTTGTTGTAAAAAGTGTCTTAATAAAGAATAAGAAAAACAATAAAAATCCAAATATTCCAGCTGTAACTAATGATTCCATAAATACATTATGACTATGTAATATTTGTTGTCCTGTTGATTCATCTTCAGTCATATCTACAAGCATATTTCTAAAATTCCCTGCTCCAATGCCTCGCATTGGGCTTTTACGCCATATTTCAATAGATTGCTCAGCTAAAGTAATACGACCACTACTTACATCATCTACTAAATGTATAATTTTAGGAATGTTTTGTACTTCTTTTGTAAGTGTTAAAGATATAATTTCTTTAATCTTTTCTATTTCAAAACGACTATCTTCTGTTATAATAGCCCCTTGAAGTTGTGGAATAATAAAAGCCACTTTATTGAATAAAAATGATCCACTTAACATACAAAAACATATAACCATATTTAAACAAATACGTTTAATAGTTGATAATTCTTTTGATCTAAAGAATTGATAATATAAGACTGAAGTTGCAATAACTGCTAATATGATAACTGCTGCTCTACATTGTGTTAAAATAATATATGTTAATTGAACAACAATGTTTATATAATAAAATATTGTATAATTATAATGATTTTTAATTGCAATTAATGATAATAAAATAACAATAATTGCTAAAAAAGAAGCTGGATTACAATTAAAATAAACACCAAATAAACGACTACCAACTAAACCTAAATACCAACCATTATTTGTACTTGATATATTCATAAAATACATCATTAAACTAATAGCAGAAGCTATAAAAACAAGAATAGATGTAAAAGGAATAATAACTTTTAATTCTTGTTTCAATGTCTTTAATGACATTGATTTTGGTTGAGCAAACAACAAAATAAAGATAAGTAATTGCATAAATGCTATAATCATAGAATTCTTATTAGAATATGTTTTATTCAAATATGTTCCAACAAATAATAAAACCCCATATAACCCAATTAACAATAAATGATTTTTAGAAAAAATCAATTCTTTTTTATATAAAGAATATCCAATAATACATACTCCATATAATGCCACTACAAGACACAAAGGATTAAATGTAATACCAAAATACCCTAAAGCCAAAGTATTTGTAAAAACATAAAAAATAAATAATAATTTAAAATATTTTCTTTTACCTAATAATTCATTAATCATAAAAACACCCCATTAAAAAGAAAGATAGAGCTTTTGCTCTATCTTATTGCACTGTTTCACCTTTCAATACTTTATTAATAGCAGCTTTATTTTCAGATACACTATCTTCATTAGGAATCAAGTAATATAATTTATGATTTGGCATATAAGCCCCACCAGTTCTCATTGAACCTGTTCCACTTAATTGTTTTGTTATAAATGTCCATGAAGCCATATCATTAATTTGCATTTGTAATAAATCTGTAATATCACTTGAATCCATATTAGTTTCAAATGAACCATCAATTGAACTTAATACTTTAGAATAGTTTGTAATAATCGCTGGTGACATCATCTTCTTAAGCATAGCTGTTAAAACTCTTTGTTGGTTAGCAACTCTAGCACCATCTCCACCACCAAATGAATAACGTTCACGAGAGAATGCTAATGCTTGTTTACCATTGACATGATTAGTTCCTTTTTTGAAACTATATCCTTGAGCACTAAATGCTACAGGTGATTCAACATCTACACCACCTAATGCATCAACAATCTTAATAAGTGATGTAAAGTTAACTCTTGCATAATAGTTAATATCTACACCCATAAAGTTTTCTACTGTTTTAACAGTATTTTCAACACCACCTAAACCAGAGTGTGTTAATTTATCTTTCTTTCCTTTATTTGCTAAAGTAACCCAACAATCTCTAGGAATACTTGTCATTAAGATTTGTTTTGTTTTTGGATTAACAGTTACCATCATATTAACATCTGATCTTGATACAGTTGATACTTTACCATAAGTATCAATTCCACTTATATAAATAACAAAAGGATCTTTTGTTACACTAACATCTTTTGAGAAATCTTTTAATTCTTCTTCAAATTCATAAGTGTAAACAATTTTTGTTTCAGTTTCAAAATTTGGATGTGATTCTTCAATAACAGCTAAATAAGCTTCATTTAAATAGATAGCTTTTGTCTTTCCATCATATAAATCTTGAGATAATACATTAAAATCTTTAACATCTTTTGTAGAAATAGATGATTCTTCTTCTTTTAATTTTTCAATAGCTGAATTCATATTTTCTGTTTCTACTTGAGCATTGACTTCAATAGTTTCATTTTTTAAATCAGATAATTTTTCTGCTGAATTATCCTTTAAAACAAACACTGAATAACGTGTTGTTTGCTTATTTGCTCCAGTAATAGAATCAATTGTTGAATCCCCTTGAGCAATATATAAAGAACCTAATAAAAGTAATACACTTAGTATAATACTTACAATTTTCCCAATAACACTTCTAATTTTCCCTTTACCTTTTTGTTTAGAAGGTTTCATTAAGAAGAAAGTTCCTACCGCAAGTAAAACTACCAATAAAATTACAATGATTATATATTTAAATGGTAAAGCACCTAATTTAAATAATAATCCAACAATAAATAATGATGCAATGATTTGAATTGCAATAATAATCTTATAATCAGTTATTTTTTGAATTAAATTGTTCGTTTTCTTTTTTGACATATAATCCCTCTTTTCTAAAATCGTAAACATATTAGCACATTCATGTGTATTTTTCAAGAACATCAGGAAACTAAACAAGGTGATTGTATAAAAATGTTCTATCAGGTTAAAATCTTATTTCTTTCAACCAATTTTTTATCACATCATTACTATCCTTAACATAATCACTTAATATATTTAAAGAAGGTTTTACTGTAGCATTTGGTTCCAGTTCTTTTATCTTAAAGTCTATTTGTCTCCCTCTACCTGATTTACTTGTCGAATATGGAATAATGACTTTATCTGAAAAATCATATTCGTTAAAAAAAGAATACATAACTTGCGGCATATCACTCCACCATATGGGATATCCAACAAAAATAACATTATATTTATTTAGATTATCTATTTTGTTAGAAATTAATGGATGGATGTTTTCATCTTGTTCTTGTTTTGCTTTTTCAACAACTTTATTAATATTACTAGAATATTTTTCTAAAGTTTTTATAGAAAATACATCAGCTTTAACAAATGCATTGATTTTATCCGTTAAATAACAAATTGTTCCAATTTTTTTATCGTTTATTTGTGTAACACTACAAGATGATGATATATCTACTTTACTATTTTCTCCAGGAGAAAAATACACAATTAATACTTTATCTTTTTGATAAGTAAAATAAAATACAGACATACAAATTATAGAAATCATTAGAATAAATGCAATTATTTGTCTTTTTATAATTTTCACAATAATCTCCTTTCGTTATAATCCCCTATAGTTATAATATATATTTTTTATAATTAATCTTCAACTGTATTGTTTTTAACACTCAAATTAATAGTGATATTGATAAGTAATATATTTATTTACTATAAGTATCATTCCATAAAAAAATAGTTTATTTCTTACAATATTGTACTAGAAAATTATATTTAGTTGCTCATTTAAATCTTAGTTAATTATTGTTATAACAATAATCATATTTATCTAAATTCATTAATATGTTTCGCTGTTCTTAATTTTCTGTTACTGATACTATCCAAAAATATCATATCTATACTCCAAATATACTTTTTTAGTAATATTATTAGTTTTATTTTTAATATCATTTTGTTTGCATGCATAATATTCTGCTTTGTCTAATGTATTTATAATCTAATAATAAATCAATAATATACTTTTTTAATTTTCTAATATTTGATAGTCGTTTATCAAATTTAGTATTAGTTTAATATTCTTATCTCTAATAGAATGTGAATTATAGAAATAATTGCTACATATAGAAAAATAATAAAAATATTAAAATTTATCGCTGTTTTTAATCTTTTTGTTGCTGATGCTATTCAAAAATGCCATATCTATATTCAAAATAGGCTTCTTTTAGTGATATTGGTAGTTTTGTTTCTAATATCATTTTATTTGTGTAATGTGCTGCCTTCTCTAATATATTTATGATTTCTCCTAACATTTCTTTTCTTTTCAAGCGATAATGCAATTGTTTCT
>Ga0129317_1000574_pt1 | contig 36862 bp, 34 predicted proteins | sample Cm1ome_FD_94430 | JGI IMG/M metagenome (GOLD analysis project Ga0129317, IMG submission 94430) | Eastern black-and-white colobus group fecal microbial communities from Wisconsin, USA - Cm1105 metagenome | ecosystem: Host-associated > Mammals > Digestive system > Large intestine > Fecal | place... | reverse complement strand
GCGGTAACAACACCACAACTGCAGGCGGCAGCGATGTTACTACAACAGGCGGTAACGGCACAACAACAGCAGGCGGCGATGTTACAACAGCTAACACAACCGCAGGCACAGATGTTACAGTAACAACAACTACCATCGTAGTTCCCAGAGATTCTATTGCTTGGGTAGTTGATACAGTAACAGCTCGTCCCGGCGAAGAGGCAACTGTAAAGATCACTGTAAAGGATCCTAACGGTGCAAACCTCGGAATCGCAGGAGCACAGTTCAAGGTAACTCCCGACGGACAGGTTCAGCTCGTTAAGACTGGCGATAAGTCAGGCTACGGTGCAGACATCGTACCCAGCGCAGACGGATATAAGTTCGTATTCGCAGACGGTGCAGGTGTTGCTCATGTTGCTCCCGACGGAACAGTAGTAATCGAGCTCACTTACAAGGTTGACGAGAACGCAACTCCCGGTACAATCATTCCTATAAGCATTAAGGATCTCTTTGTATCTGACGAGAACGGCAACAACATTACAAAGTATGTAATGCCCGTTGACGGTGCTATTATCGTTGTTCCTGATACTACACCTATAACAACAACAACTGTAGATACAACAACAGTTGATACAACAACAGCTGATACTACAACAACTACTGTTGACACAACAACAGTTGATACTACAACATCAGGTGATATCACTACAACTACATCAGGTGATATTACTACAACATCCGGTGATATCACAACAACAACATCAGGTGATATTACTACAACATCCGGTGGTATCACTACAACTACATCTGGCGATATCACAACATCGACAACTGATACCACTTCGACAACATCGGGCGATATCACAACATCGACAACTGATACAACCTCGACAACATCGGGCGATATCACAACATCGACAACTGATACGACCTCGACAACATCGAATGATATCACAACATCGACAACTGATACCACTTCGACAACATCGAATGATATCACAACATCGTCGACAGATACAACTTCGACATCAACAGACACAACCACAACATCAACAGATACCACAACCTCTACCAGCACATCAACCGTAACCACATCGACACTTCCCGGCTACAAGAGCTCTTATGCTATCATCCAGACTCAGGTAGGCTACTACTTCAGTCACGATGACGGTGTTCGTGCAAACGGACAGCCCGGCGGCTTCAATAAGGGTCAGGTAGTAGCTCTCAAGATCATCGATGTTTATGATGACGGCAGAGAGGTTGAGAGAACAGATGTAAATCTTGATCTCATCAACTTCAATGGTATGACTCCTGAAAGCGCTTATAATTCACGCACACACATCAACAAGCAGACAACAATAACCGACTTCAAGTATGACATTCCTGTATACTACGGTTCGATGCCTCTCGTTGACAAGGACGGAAACGCTCTTAGTGTAACGGCGTATATCGGCGTTAAGGGTGATATCACACTCAGCAATATGGTAGACGCAAGTGATGCATCAGCAGCACTGAGCTACTATGCTAAGGTATCTACAACTCCCGCAAATCTTCCTGACGACTACGGTCCGAAGAACATTATCCTCCAGGATAACGACGAAGGACTGAAGGTAAGCTCACCTGTTGAAGAACTCGACCAGCTCGCAGCATTCCTCGGTGATGTAAACACCAACGAGTGGAGCGCTGACAACTGGAAGACAAGGAAGGAAGGACGAGTAATCGATGCTAACGATGCATCACAGATCCTTTCATACTATGCTAAGAGAACTTCACATCTGTACGATAACACTTCAAATTCTGATATTTGGAATGAGATCCTCGGTGACGCAAGATTCGGCGGTTGATCCAAGCAATAAAAAAGCAGGTCGCAAGACCTGCTTTTTTTGCAAAAATTACCTGTTGACAGAGGGGAAGAACAGTGCTATAATGTCATTGTCGGGAACGCAGGAAACGGCGTAATACCGAGAAATAATACTCAAAGTTCATTTATGAGAAAATATTACTTTTCATATATATTCATATTGTGAAATAAGCACAAAAATGAAGATGATTAATCGTCAATAATTTTTGAAAAAAATATACTGTTCTGCTTGACTTATTGACGTTTGTGTGATAAAATGTAGTTATGAATTTCTGGGTGAATTATATGCAAACGCAGATCGTCTCCCCGAAATTAAGCCTAATGCAAAGAACGGCTTGTACAAAAACCGCTCCCTTTGCTGAAGGGGAATAAACATGTTAGAGAGGTATAGGACAATGAAGAATTCATTATTCAAGAGAGCCATTGCTACAGCAGCAGCTGTTCCGCTCGCTCTCACACAGTGTCTCACTTATGCAAGCGCTGTATCAACAGATATGATCGAAGCACCCGCAGCAGTTCAGGCTGAAAACGACGCTCTTACTCTTGAGAGCCTGCTTTATATCCCTGCTGATCAGACAGTTTCAAAGTGGAACATGACTGTTTCAAACAGCCTTTCAGCTGTTCAGAACAGAGAAGGCAACCTCGATATCACTCCTTATGTTGACGATATCGCAAAGAATGCAGGCGCTTACGGCGACGCTGTAAAGGTTGTACTTACAAAGTATATCATTCCCAATGGTGTTACATATGAGATCACAGGCTCAAACGACATCATCCTCAAGGGTAAGGTAACTTCACCCAAGCAGTATGATGCATACAAGGGCACACCCGGAGAGGCTCTCAAGAATGTCGGCGACAAGTACGGCGTTCCGGGACTCATCAATCAGGTTACCTTTGAAGATGTTGACGTTTCAGGTGAGATCACAGTTACTATCAAGGCTTCTGAGCTCGGCACTTCTACAAAGCTTCCCGTTTCCATCGAGTACAAGACAGCTGATGGTTCATACGGTGCAGGTCAGCTTCCTGCATGGGCTAAGGGCAAGGTCCTCGAGATCCAGGCAGTAGCTGAGAAGGCTATCAAGGAAAAGGTTGCAGCTGACAAGGTTGACGCTGCTATCGCTGATTACGAAGCACAGATCAAGAAGATCACAGATAAGCTTGACAAGGCTGACGCTAAGATCGACAGCGCTCTCAAGTATTCACAGTCAGGTGACTATGCAAATGTTGCAGCTATCATCGCTGAGGCAAATGCAAAGCTCGCTGAAAAGAACTTCAAGAAGCAGATCCCTGCAACAGCAACAGATATCGCTACTAATGCAACAGTTGCTAAGGCATACGATCAGGCACTGAAGATCGCTGCTCCCAACGGAGAGATCGCTATCACTGCTGCTGAGCTCGGCGCTTTCGCTGACAGCATCAAGGATATCACAGCTTCACTGGCAGGCGGCGTTGGCACAGGCACAGGAACATTCGATGATGCTGAGAAGGATGCAGTTATCGCTTACTACGCTGACGGCTCAAAGGGCTTCACAGTAAAGGATTCTTACAAGCAGATCAAGGCTACTGTTGACTTCAGCGGAATCAAGTCAGTTGATGCAGGTTCTGTTGACGTTCAGATCGAGAGAGTTCTCGTAACTGAGACAACTACAACAACTCCCACAACTACAACTTCCACAACTACAACAACTACAACATCAACAGATACAACAACATCAACAGATACAACTACTACATCTACAGAAACAACAACATCTACAGACACAACAACAACTTCCACAGAAACAACTTCAACTGATACAACTTCAACATCTACAGATACAACAACTACATCAACAACTTCAATGCCTGCCGATGTTACAGTTACAACATCTGTTGTTAAGTCTTATGTAACAGCTGATACAGATTACGCATTCTACCTCAACACTGAGGAAGAGTTCGACAAGGCTCAGGTTTCAAATGTTATCCTCCACACATCTTATGTAGAGGGCTACACAATTGACGGTCAGACGATCATCACTAAGGAAGGCGAGGATATCAAGGATATCACAGCTGACATCAACTTTGGCAGCGCTACACCTTCCAACACATACAAGCAGGACAACACCACATTCAAGTATTCAGTTCCCGTTTACGGCGCTGACGGTGTCCTCACAGACAATGAAGGCAAGAACCTCACAGTAACAGTTTACATCGGCGTTAAGGGTGATACAAACCTTGACAGCGTTGCAAACGCAGTTGACGCTTCACAGGTACTTGCATTCTACGCAAAGACATCTACTCAGGGCAGAGGCGTTTACGACGTTATCCTCTCTGAGAGCAAGCTCGTTTCCACACCCGACGGTCTCTATGAAGAGTTCGCAGCATTCCTCAGCGATGTTCACCACGACTCCAATATGATCGTAGGCAGAGACGGTAAGAAGGACGCAAGAGTACTCAATGCAAACGATGCATCTAACATCCTTGCATACTACTCAAGAAGATCAAGTGCTCAGTACAATGGTAAGACCGACAAGGAGATCTGGGACGAACTCCTCGGTTAAAAAAGAAATATAAAAGCATGTTCAATCTGCCGCCATTTAGCGGCGGCAGATAACATATATAACTAAAACTATCTGAAAGGAAATAATAACAATGAAGAAGAACATTTTTAAGAGCGCATTTGCTGCACTCGCTGTTTCAGCACTCGCTGTTTCAGCTTCAGCTGTATCTGCATTCGCAGGCCCCGCTGCTGGTCAGGCTTATGATCCCGGCTCACTTGATGTTAACTCATCAACAGTAAAGCCCACACTTTCACTTTCACAGATCACTCTGAAGGCAGAGGAAGCACCCGGTTCAATCCAGACTGTTGAACTCAAGGTTGCTGGTGCTGAGAACAAGTATGTTGCTACTGGTCTTCACATCCAGTATGACAGCAGACTTAAGATCGTTCCTAATGAGGACAATAAGCTTGCTACAAAGGAGCGCGCTGGTAGACTTCTCGGCGGTATCGCTCAGGCTGATACAGACAACTCATTCTTCGTAACAACAGACGGTGACGACAATAATGGTAAGGATGGAGTTCTCTGGTCATTCCAGCTTCAGGTTCCTTCTGATGCTAAGGCTGGCGACAAGTATCCTATCGAGATCGCTTACCAGTCAAGATCAAACAATGAGGACCTCTTCACAAACCTCAAGAAGGACACAGAGGGTCAGCTCATGCAGGCTTGGACATTCATGAATGGTATCGAGCAGGGCTACATTCAGGTTGAGGGTACAACATCAACAACAACTACTACAACTACAACAACAACTACTACAACTACAACAACAACTACAACTACAACTACAACAACTTCAGGCACAACTACTACATCAACAGCTGTAGCTGGTGGTTCAACAACTACATCAACTGGCAGACCCAGAGTAACTGGCAGCTCTACAACTGGCAAGAAGCCTACAACAACAACTAAGGGCAAGGATTCACCTAAGACAGGTGTTGCTGGTGCCGGCGTTGCAGCTGCAGGTCTTGCAGTAGCAGTAGCTACAGCATTCGCTCTCAGAAAGAAGGAAGACTAATTTAGTCTGACACTTTCCTAAGTGAATAATCAAGGCTCTCCGAAAGGAGAGCCTTTTTATTTTAGTCTTTAGTTTTCGGCGGCGTCCAGTCGATACCGCCCCAGCCGTCAACGTTTGCCCGCTTCATAGCGCCGAATATCCTGTCCTTGAAGCCGTGATCGTTTCGCTCCATATCAGCAAGGAAATCCTTGGTTTTCTGGCGATTGGTGTGACCGTCCGCAGGACATACCGACTTCACCACAGGAAGCTCGTTCTTACGCGCTGCTCTGCGTACCTCTTTTTCGGGAGCAAGCACAAGCGGACGAATTACAGTAACATTCTTATGAGTGAGGTAGGTGCTTGGCGAAAAGCAGCCGATACGCCCCTCTGTGAACAGGTTCATGATAAATGTCTCAACAGCGTCGTCGTAGTTGTGACCGAGGGCAACTTTGTTGCAGCCCAGCTCATTAGCGGCATCATGGAGAGCACCGCGGCGCATACGTGCACAGAGACTGCAAGGGCTTGGCTCCTTCCTGACATCGAAAACTATTTCCGCGATCTGAGTCTTTATAATGTGATACTCGATATCGTGCTCCGCGCAGAACCTCTCAACAGGTGAGAAGTCCATCTTTTCGCCAGTGAAGCCCATATCGAGAGTAACACCCACAACTTCGTATTCTATGCCGATGAACCGTCTCAGCAGGGTGAGCCCATAAAGGAGCACAAGGCTGTCCTTGCCTCCCGAAACTCCAACCATGATGCGGTCACCGTCCCTGATAAGCCCGTACTGCTGTACGGCTTTTCTCATATATCCCAGAACCTTCTGCATAACTGCCTCCAATAACTTTTTTATGATTATAGCACGAATGAGTGAAAAATGCAAGCAAAGAGCACAGCATATATTTTAAAAAAATATGCAAATATAACTTGCAAAGTATGAAAAAATATATTATAATATAAGAGTGAAGCTTTTCGCAGCGGCGGAAGGCGTTTATATATTCAGAAAGGAGCGGCGCATTGCGCCTTGGGATAAGATGACAGAACAATTAAGAAACCTGCTCATTCTCCTCGGAGCTATCGTTGTAATACTCATACTGATCATGCTGCTGTTCAGCGGAAAAAGCTCCTTCAGAAGATTGCTTTCGGTATTCCTTGAGGAGAGAAGCGACGATGATGATGAAGCTCCCGACAGATCGGGTCCCGTCAAGAAGTCACTTGCGGACCGCAGAGGGGGAAGCGCTCCCGATGAGCCTGTTCAGAAGCGTACTTCCGAGCCCATCGTTGAGATGGCAACACTTATAAGAAAGAGCGACGACCGCCTGAGGGTAATAGAGAGCACAGGACAGGTCAAGCTTGTTGACGAGTATTACGAGCTGGTATTTGTGACCAGAAAGGGACAGAAGCTGAAAATTGAATGCTCTGCGGAGGCATATGAAAAGGTGCCTTTCAATCAGCAGGGTTCGCTTACATACAGAAGAAATACCCTTGTCAAGTTCAAGTACTACGAGGATACGGTTTTCAATTAACAGAGGGGGACGGCGCAGGTCGTCCCTGTTTTGTATACGGGAGGAATTATGGTAAACTTCAATAACGACTGGGACGAGCTGCTCAAGGGAGAGTTTGAAAAGGATTATTATGTGCAGCTCCGACAGAAGCTCATAAACGAGTACAGAACACAGCGCATTTACCCCAATATGTACGATATCTACAACGCCATGAAGTATACTTCCTACGACGCTGTAAAGTGTGTTATCATCGGACAGGATCCCTACCACGGCGCAGGACAGGCTCACGGACTGAGCTTCTCCGTGCGAAAGGGCATTGCTCCGCCGCCCTCTCTGGTGAATATCTTCAAAGAGATAAGGGACGACGTTGGTATTGACAATCTCGGTAAGCATGGTGAGCTTACCAAGTGGGCGCAGGAGGGAGTGCTCCTGCTGAATTCCGTTCTCACCGTCCGCGCAGATCAGGCGAGGAGCCACCGCGGTCTGGGCTGGGAGAACTTCACCACCGACGTAATAAAGCTGCTTAACGAAAGAGAAAAGCCCATGGTATTCATGCTGTGGGGAGGTGACGCAAAGGCGAAACAGCAGTTCATAACCAATCCCAAGCACCTTATACTGAAGGCTGCACATCCAAGTCCGCTGTCGGCGTACAACGGTTTCTTCGGGTGCAGACACTTCTCGAAGGCAAATGCATTTCTCCGCGCCAACGGCATGGAGGAAATAGACTGGTCAATAGATTAATGGAGGCAGCTATGCGTATTAAGGATATTTTTAAAGAAAAGACAGTTTTTTCATTTGAGGTTTTCCCACCTAAGAAAACCAGCCCCATCGAGGTCATTTACAGTACACTTGACGAGCTTCAGGGACTTCACCCCGACTTTATCAGCGTTACATTCGGTGCAGGCGGCAGCGGCAACAGCCGCTATGCGCTGGACATTGCTTCGAGGATAAAGGACAGCGGCATAATTCCCATGCTCCACCTGCCCTGCATCAACTTCACAAAGGCAGAGATAGACGCAGCACTTAACGAGGCTCAGCAGCGCGGCATCGAGAACATACTGGCTCTCAGAGGAGATATAAACCCCGATATAGAGCCTGTTGAGGACTTCCGCCACGCCAGCGACCTCATCACCTACATAAAGACAAAGGGCTGCTTCGATATAGCAGGCGCCTGCTATCCCGAGTGCCACCCCGACGCTGAAAATCTGGTGGAGGACATTATCAATCTCCGAAAGAAGGTAGAGGCAGGTGCGGACCACCTCATCACCCAGCTTTTCTTTGACAACGACCACTTCTACGAATTCCGCGAAAAGGCAGCCATCGCAGGCATAAATGTGCCTATCGAAGCCGGAATAATGCCCGTAGTAAACAAAAACCAGATAGAGCGCATGGTCACTACCTGCGGAGCCAGCCTGCCCAGTAAGTTTGTCCGCATAATGACCAAGTACGAGCACAATCCCGAGGCTCTCCGCGACGCAGGCATTGCCTACGCCGTGAACCAGATAGTGGACCTTGTAGCCAGCGGAGTTGACGGAATACACCTCTACACCATGAATAATCCATATGTTGCAAGGAAGATAAGCGAAGCCGTTTCCGGCATAATAGGTGCGTGATGGAGCTGCTTCCCGTATCGAAGTCGGAGGCTGCACGGTACATGGGAGTGAAAGGTGCTCCCGACCCTGCCGTTGCGGAGCTTCTTGACAGAGCCGAGAGCCTTGTCAGGGAGAGAGTCCGCCCGAAGTACGTCTATCTTGAGACCGATGTCATATTTACAGATGAAGGAGTTCTTCTCGGCGCTATGACCGAGCCCCTGACAGGGGAGGACATAAAACGCCACCTGAAAGGCTGCAAAAGAGCTGTGCTCCTTGCGGCAACACTGTCACAGGAGGCAGACAAGCTCATCCGTCAGGCAGCAGTGACCGATATGGCGCAGTCCCTCGCCCTTGACTGCATATGCAGTGCTGCCGTGGAACAGGTCTGTGACCGCGCCGAGGAGGAGATATTCACAGCCCACCCCTGCGAGTACAGAACATGGCGGTTCAGCCCCGGCTACGGAGACCTGCCTATAACGTTACAGCGCAGCTTCCTTCTCGCTCTGAACGCTCAGAGACGCATAGGGCTCACCGTAACAGACAGCTGTCTCCTTATACCTTCAAAGTCTGTGACGGCGATAATCGGCGTGTCTGACGCCCCTGTGGAGCGAGGTCCGCGGGGCTGTGCGTTCTGTAACATGAAGGACAGCTGTGCATACAGGGCATCGGGCACAAAATGCGGCAAAAATATGTGAATTTGTCCGAATTATATCACAGTATTAACACATTATATGTAATAAACTAACCATAAACCCAGCTAAATTCTATGTAATATTTATATTGACATAAATAGCAGTCCCGTGATATAATTAAGAAAAGCGCAGATATACGAATATACGGACAATAGGGCGATATTAAAGGAGTTTGAGGATGAAAAAAGCAAGAACTTTTATTTCAGCATTGCTCCTTACAGCAATGTCAATGTCACTTCTTTCATGCAGCAGCAAGGACAAGAGTTCAGTGTCCGGCAAGGAGCTGGATTCCGCTGTAAGAGAGGAAATACACCAGAATGCCGCCGAGTCTGACCTCCTTACGGGGGATAAGCTGGAAAACGGCGAGATAAAGTGGCTGTCTGACTGGGATATCAATCCCGACGGTACGGGTAAGAACGTACCCACCGACCTTGCGGTCTTTCAGGAGCGCTACGGCGGTACGGTCAAGTACTACCCATGCACATACAACGAGCGCTATGACAAGCTCACCGAGTATATCAGCTCCGATGAGGGCATAGACTTTTTCTACGGGGGCAACCTTGACGCCTTTCCAAGAGGCGCCATCAAGGAGATGTTCGTGCCCGTAGATGATTATATCGACTTCGATTCTCCCCTCTGGGAGGACGTAAAGGACGTAAACGACAAGTTCATCTGGAACGGCAAGCACTATATGGCAGGCGTTCAGGCAACAGGCGACGCCGTAGCAGTGGTCTACAACAGAAAGACCGTTGCCGAGGCAGGCCTTGAGGATCCCGCTGTGCTCTATGAGAACGGCGAGTGGACATGGGATACCTTCCAGGAAATGCTGGAGAGCTACGTTGACGCTGATAACCAGAAGTACGGCATAGACGGCTGGTGGTTCGAGTTCGGACTCATCAACACCACGGGAGTTCCTGCGATAAGCCTTGAAAATAACAAGCTGGTCAGCAATCTATCCGACCCGTCAATGGAAAGAGTGCAGAACTGGATATACGACCTCTATCAGAAGGGCTGTATAGCCATCGGTGTAGGCGATTTCGGCTGGGAGACAAAGCCTGCATATGTGGGCGAGGGCAAGACCCTGTTCTATCCTATCGGTCTCTACGACTTCTATACCGAGAAGTCTCAGTGGCAGGCAAAATACGGCGAGGACGCCTTCTTTGTGCCCATGCCCAAGGACCCCGAGGCTGACGAGTACTACATACCCACAGGCTTTGAGTCATATATGTTCGTCAGCGGCGGTTCAAACCCCGAGGGCGTTGCGAAGTATCTTGACTGCAAGCGCTTTGCCCGTCTGGACGAGGATACAAAGGCAATGGCTGACAAGCAGTTCATGGAGGACTACGGCTGGACTCAGGAAATGATAGATATGAAGGACAGTATGCAGGAGCTTGCTGAGGATAATCCTGTTATCGACATATCCAGAGGCGTTTCCAAGGACTGTGGTGACCTTATAAACGACGACCTGCGCCTTACAGCGAGAGGTGTTCCGTGGAACGAGACCTATGACGCTATGAGTGCCGCAGTAGAAAAATATCTTGACAAGATAAATACAGACCCCAAGTCAGCGGACATAGAATAAAATTACCATAGAGATCATCGGTTGCAGTATGCTTACACGATGAAAAGCTGTTGCAAAAAAGAAAAACATATGTTATAATAAAAAAATCAGAGGATATAATATTGATATTATTTAAGCTTTAGAAAGGAGGCTATGATCGTGGAGAAGGTTCTTGTAACAGGCGGCTGCGGTCTTATAGGCCGTCACATCTGCTCCGGACTCCTGAAAAAAGGCTATGAGGTCATAGCTGTCGACATAGAGGAATCAGGCTACAATGTGGGAAAGCTTCATTATTCATCTGTTGAATGTTCGCCTACAGATAAAAACACCATCGCAGAGCTGTTTGAGCAGAATAAATTCGATATAGTTATTCATGCAGCCTGCACCGTTGACAACGACATGGGACCTATCGTCACCGAAAAGCAGATGAGTGACAGCGCATCGGTGGATAAGTTCATATTCAGATACGCAATGACGGAGAATATCAAGAAGTTCGTCATGCTCAGCACGGATCAGGTATATCAGTTCCCAAAGACCCGTGAGCCTATCCGTGAGGACAGCGACCTGAAGCCCATCAGCAACTACGCTGTCATGAAGTACAAGTCGGAAAAGGCAATGGTAAGCGAGATGCAGCACCACAAGGAGATCATCGCTTGCATCGCCCGTTTCTCACCTGTATATACACTGAATTTTACGGAAAATCTGGTATCGAAGATCACAGACCCAAAGGACGGAACATTGTTCGTTTACGGACAGGGACAGTACGGTTTCCAGTTCTCTGCGTTCATAACCTTGTGGACTTCATACTGTGCTTCCTGAAGATAGCAGAGAGCCCTTCAAATTCGGGCGTTTACAATGTAAGCGACAAGCTGCTTACCACGGCTGCGGATATAATCTCATTCATGCGTGAGAAGCACCGTCTCGGCGCAGTAGTGCAGAGGTCCTCGGGCGGAGCGATATCCAAGCTCAAGGGACTTTTCGGCGGCGTCAGCAAGGATGAAAAGACCAATTACCGCTATCTTGACATGAGCAAGATGGAAAACAACAATATGCTGGACAATACCAAGGCTGCGAAGTTTGTAAACTTCCGCTGGGATATCCACAACACCAAGTAAAGACAGGCGCCATAGCTGAAGCTATGGCGCTTTTTGCGTGGGCATAGGGTGCGTCTGACGTAATCAAGGGGCGCTGCCCCTTGGACCCTGCACGAGGCTGTCTGCCTCGTGGCTCCGACCAAAGGAACACCGTCCCTTTGGAATCCCATACATGGTATCAGCAAACAATAACGCCGAAGTGAGTATTGACCACTTCGGCGTTTTTCAGCTTATAACGGTATAATTGTCCGCAGCATTTTCCTTTGTGGCGTGCTCCGTCACGCTGAGGACCTTGACCTTTAAAGGGCGTGTACCCATATTTATCTCGATTATATCGCCCACCTTGACGTCGTAGGAAGCTCTCTGAGCCTTGCCGTTGACGACTATCTTCTCTGCGTCGCAGGCTTCATTAGCCACAGTGCGGCGCTTGATGAGCCTTGTTACCTTCAGGTACTTATCCAGTCTCATATTATCTCCTTCTATAACAAAACGGGGGAGACAGAAGCCTGTCCCCCCCTGATTAATTACTTCTTCTTGCTCTTCTTCTTGGGAGCATTAACAGCTTCCTTCAGACCTCTGCCTGCCTTGAAAGCGGGTGCCTTGCAGGGAGGGCATACCATCTTGGTCTTTGTCTTGGGGTTGATGCAAGTCTTTTCGCCTCTCTCACGAACCTCGAATGTACCGAAGCCTGTGATAGAAACCTTCTCGCCGCCCTCAAGAGTCTCCTGGATAGAAGAAAGTGTAGCCTCCAGAGCTGCAGCAGCGTCCTTCTTTGTGCAATTAGCCTTTTCAGCAATAGAATTGATAAGTTCGGTCTTAGTCATTTTTACGTTCCTCCGTTTTACAAATAATTGATTTTGCCTTGTCCCAATATGTGTCAAGCTCTTCGATAGGGAGCTCCTTCATATCGATATTTTCTGCGGAAACAAGCTCCTCCGTAACAGAAAAGCGCTTGATAAACTTCTCTGTGGCGTCCTTGAGAGCCTGCTCAGCGTCCACACCTAAATGACGGGCGGCATTGACGCAGGAAAACAGAAGATCACCGATCTCCTCCTCGATATTAGCCTTGTCTCCGTTTGCAATAGCGGCATCAAGCTCGGCTTTCTCGTTTGAGATACAAGCCACGGCGTCCTCGGCACAGCGGAAATCCATACCTGCACGCATAGCTCTTTTGCCGACCTTCTGTGCTCTCATAAGAGCGGGAAGGGACTTTGCAACGCTGGTCAGGGTGTCTGTATATTTTTCCTGACCCTTGGTCTCCATCTTTATGGCGTCCCAGTTTTTCAGCACCTGATCGGTGGTATTGGCTGTGACGTCGCCGAAAACGTGAGGGTGGCGGATAATGAGTTTCTTGCAGATCTCATCACAGACGTCGTCGAAATTGAACGATTCTGTTTCCTCCTCGATCCTGCAATGAAAGACCACCTGGAGCAGAACATCTCCCAGCTCCTCACGAAGCAGAGCCTTGTCCTCGAGATCGATAGCCTCGATGACTTCGCAGGTCTCCTCGATGAGATCGCTTTTAATGGATTTGTGGGTCTGTTCTCTGTCCCACGGGCAGCCGCCCTCGCCTCTGAGAAGTCTTACTATATCGACGAGATCGCCGATACGATAGAACTCCTTCTGCTGATATTCAACCATTGGAAAACACTCCCTTAAAGACGGGCTATGTTATATAATACCCTAAAATTCGAGAAATTGCAACTGTTTTTTGACAAGTTTGTTAATATCGTAGAATATTAAGTTTGTAAAACTCACGGTTTGTATATTTTTGCCATATAATTACTATCCGTTATACTACTCAAACGGTTTTTCGGCATCTATTGGTACTACCTATCAACGAAACCGACCTTATGAAAAGCTTTTGAAACGATCCTGCCCGAGTATCTCAGAGCCTTCTGAGCGCCCTCGGTGTAGCACTGTTTCAGGAATGCCTTGTCGCTGCTGAGTCTTGCGAACTCTGTGCGGACAGGCTCAAGATGATCGGCAACTGCCTCGCCCACAGCGAGCTTGAAGTCGCCGTAGCCCTTTCCTGCAAACTCGGACTCGATAGCCTTGAAGTCCTTGCCTGTAACGCAGGAGTAGATGGTCATGAGGTTATTTATGCCGTCCTTGCCCTCGCGGTAGCAGACCTCAGCCTCGCTGTCGGTGACAGCTCTCTTGAACTTGCGGATTATGGTATCCTTGTCGTCCAGTATGAGGATGCAGGCGTTGGGATTTTCGTCGGACTTTGACATCTTCTTGGTGGGGTCCTGAAGTGACATTACCTTAGCGCCCACATCTATGATGTAGGGCTCGGGCTGAGTGAAGAAGTCGCCGTAGCGCTGATTGAAGCGCTGAGCGATATTTCTTGCCAGCTCCAGATGCTGCTTCTGGTCAACGCCCACGGGCACCAGATCAGCGTTATATGCGAGGATATCCGCAGCCATAAGTGACGGATATGTAAACAGACCTGCATTGACATCGTCGGGGTGCTTCTGGCTCTTGTCCTTGAACTGAGTCATACGGGAGAGCTCACCGAACTGAGTATTGCAGCAGAGTATCCAGTTGAGCTCCGCGTGTGTAGGAGCATGGCTCTGGATAAAGAGGATAGATTTCTGAGGATCAATTCCGCAGGCCATAAGCAGGGCATATGAATTGAGGGTATTCTGTCTGAGCTTTGCAGGCTCCTGCTTTACGGTTATAGCGTGCATATCGGCAACACAGTAGATGCAGTTATACTCATCCTGTAAGGGAGCCCAGTTACGGACAGCGCCTATATAGTTGCCGAGAGTAAAAGTGCCTGTGGGCTGGATAGCGCTGAAAATAAGCTTTTTATCGTCCATTGTACGGTATACTCCTTACTTGGCAGCGTTTCTTCTGTCAGCCTCGTCCTTGAGCTGGCAGGTCCTGATCTCGTTGAGAACGCGCTGATAGAGAACGTAGATGCTTCTGAGCTCCTGCTCCTCCTCGGGGATAGCGCCTGCCTGTATCTGAGCAGCGTAAACGCCGCTTCTTGTCAGGAGGAAGATGTTGTTGGTTCTGCCCTTGGGGAGGTCGAACTGCTTTGTCTTCTTACATTTGGGAAGGAGCTGACCTGCGTTGGCAACGAGTGTGTGTGAAGCCTGAACTAAGTTTCTGTACTTCTGAGCAGCGCCTGTGTACTCGCCGCCGTTGTTGAAGTAGATATTTGCAGCGCCGTTGATGAAGCAGACCATAGTGGTGAGCACATCAGCGGACATAGGGATATCGATGACAACGCCGTAAACGTCGTTCTTGTTCTTGATGAACTGAGCGAAAGGCTGATAGGGGAAGTTCAAAGCCTGTCCTCTGGTCATGAGATATTTCTGTGTGACATTGAATCTGTCGGTCATTCTGTTTGGCATAATGAATTATCCTTTCAAAGTAGTTTTTTCTTATATCAATCGAGCATTTCTCTTGTCATGCGGGCGAGGATATCCATGCCCTTCTTTATCTGCTCGTTTGTAGGTGTAGAGTAATTGAGTCTGAAGGAGTGGCTTACCTCTCCCTCCTCGATGTTGAATGAGTTTCCGGGGACTACGGCGATCTTGTAATCCTGAACAGCCTTGCGGCAGAAGTCGTTCATATCGCAGTTTTCGGGGAGGTCGCACCATACGAAGAGACCGCCCTGAGGCTTGGTGTAGTTTATCTTCTTTGAGAACTCATTGTCGATATAGCCGCACATGAGGTCGCACTTTTCCTTATAGATAGCGCGGAGCTTCTTGAAGTGAGCCTCTCTGTCAACAGTTGACATGAATCTGTAGGAAACCACCTGAGCCCACATATTGGAGTGAACATCTGCAACCTGCTTGCAGACCACCATTTTCTGGATAATGGGAGCAGGAGCGGAGCAGTAGCCTGTTCTGAAGCCCGACGAGATTATCTTTGAGAATGTGCTGGAGTAGATGACTCTGCCCTCGGTATCGAAGCTCTTGATGCAGGGCACGTTCTCGCCTGCGAAGCGGAGCTCGCCGTAGGGATCATCCTCGAGTATTATGAAGTCGTACTTGCAGGCAAGCTCGTAAACAGCCTTGCGCTTTGCAAGAGACATGGTCTTTCCTGTGGGGTTCTGGAAGTTGGGGATAACATAGAGGAGCTTTACGTTCTTCTCGGTCTTGAGGGCGTCCTCAAGCTTGCCAAGGTCGATGCCGTCCTCCTCCATCTCGATGCCTTTGAGGTGGACATTGTAAGAGCGGAAAGCGTTGAGTGAGCCGATGAAGCTGGGTGACTCACAGAGAAGTGTATCGCCCTCGTTGAGGAGCACCTTGCATGAAAGCTCGTTAGCCTGCTGACCGCCGGAAGTGATGATAAGGTCATCGAACTCCTTGTGGAAGCAGCCCTTTTCAGTCATCCAGCCCTTGAGAAGGTCGCGGAGGGGAGTATAGCCCTCGGTAACGCTGTACTGGAGAGCGAGGATGGGGTCGTCTCTGAGAAGCTCGGCAGAGATCTCGGCTATCCTCTCCTTGGGGAAAGCCTCGGGAGCAGGGTTGCCTGCTGCGAAGGAGATGACCTCGGGGTCGGCAGTAAATTTCAGTATTTCTCTTATGGCAGAAGCCTGAAGCTTGCTTACCTTGTCTGAGAATTTATAATCCATGATAAAAAACCAGCCTTTCGTCTGTTTGATATTATTGTACTTTGTTTTGCACCGCCCTTACCAAAGCGGATACAGTGCAGAGTATATAATCAGTCTATCATATATTATAACACATAATTATGATTTCCGCAACATATATTTTTGTGAAAAAGGTATTTTTTATTATAAGGTCGGAGGGGATAGAGCTGAAAAAGCAGAACTTCATCAAGGGCTCCATAATACTTATGGTATCGGCAGCTGCGGCAAAGGTGCTGGGGGCGGTGTTCAAGATACCGCTGACCAATATGCTTGGCGGAGTGGGCATGAGCTATTTCAGCTGTGCATACAGCATATTCATGCCTGTCTACTCGCTGACGGTGACGGGACTGAGTGCAGCGGTGGCGAGGATGACGGCACAGAGCGCCGCGCTGGGGATGTATGAGAATGTCCGCAGGATAAGGCGGACCGCTATGCTTTTGTTTTCGGCGGCAGGACTGGTGGGGAGCCTGCTGATAATGCTGATGGCGGTGCCTTTCAGTGTATATACCGTGGGAAACACCGACGGAGCGGCAGCTGTGGCGATGATAGCGCCTGCGGTGCTGTTCGGCTGTATTACCGCTGTGGAGCGCGGTCACTATGAGGGCATGAGCAATATGTATCCCACGGCGCTGTCCCAACTTGCGGAGGGAGCCGTAAAGGCAGGAGCAGGACTTATGCTGTGCAGCTATGTGACAAGCCATCCGCGGACAGTGATGGGACTTTTCCCCTTTATTACCGATATCCGCGGAGCCGCTGCCGCCGCAGGCATTACGGGAGTCACCCTGTCCACGCTGGGGGCGGCGGTATTTTTTGCATTCCTGCGGCTTTTTGACAGGGCTCCCAAGGGCGGCGAGCGCTGTGTGCAGAGCCGCCGCGAGATAGCGAAACAGCTCTTATCTACGGCACTTCCTGTGGGAGCAGGAGCCGTTGTGACGAACCTTACTGCCCTCATCGATATGTGGACGGTCATTGGCTGCATAGCTGTTTTCGGCTATGTGGGCAAGGCGCCTGTGGGGGTGTCCACGGCGGAGCTTCCGGGCTTCATTTACGGATCATTTGCAGGCATAGCTCTCACGGTGTTCAATCTTGTGCCATCGGTGACGAATATGCTGGGAAAGGGAGCACTTACCTGCATCACCTCCGCCTGCGAGAGCGGAGATCGTGCTGCCATGGAGCGCGGCACTATGCAGGCTCTGCTGACCTCAGCGGCGATAGCGGTCCCCTCAGCTGTTGGTCTTGGGGTAATGGCTCCCGAGGTGCTCGGGGTGCTGTATCCTGCCCAGTCCGACGAGGTGACGGTCTGCATTGCGCCGCTGCGGTGGCTCATGGCAGGAATGGTATGCCTTTGTGTATCCTATCCGCTTTTCAGTATGCTTCAGGCAGTGGGGAAGCCCTCTGCGCCGCTGAAGATAATGCTTCTCGGCACTGCGGTAAAGCTTCTCGGCAATCTTCTGCTGATCCCCTTTATGGGAGTCTCGGGTGCAGCGGCGTCTACCTCGCTCTGCTATGCATTGATACTTCTTCTTGCAGTCCGCACCTATCTGAAAGTTACGGGACTTCGTCTGCACCTTGCGCCTTTTTGTAAGATACTCTACTCGGGAGTCATGTGCGGCGGGACCGCATACCTTGTCGGGGCTGCCGCAGACCGCGGCGGAGCTTCGCCCGCCGCGGTCCTCTCCGCCTCAGTGATAAGCGGAGGGGCAGTATATGTGTTTTTTATACGCGGACTTTTGCTGCGTCTGAGGCGGAGATACACCGTCTCTGCATAGCAGGGACGGTGCTGCGGCAGCCCACCGGCAAGGAGCTTCGGAAGGAAAAGGGACAAAAAAGCCCGAAAGCAGCTTTCAGCGCCTGCTTTCGGGCATTTATCTTCATATTCAGGACAACTCTCACTTCATGAGCGAGCTGTCAGCCTCCTTGATATCGTCGGCAGTTATCTTGTAGTTGAACACAGTCTCCTTTGCAAGCGGATCGCTGCCTGTGGGGAAGAAGCAGAGCGTGAAGTCGTTGAGATCTTCATCAACGGTATAGCCGCCGATAATGCCGCTGAACTGTCCGTTTGAGGGGATATCAAAGGGGTCTGCGTAGTATTTCTCGGTGTTGAAATACTTGTTTGCATAGAGCTGGGAACGAACATCGGAGTATATCTCCTCGCCGTCGTTTGTGAGGATATAGAAGTTGTTGAGAGTGCTGAGGGTATAAGCGTCAGCAGTAGCGTTCTTCAGTGTGATATCGAAGAAGAGGAACTTCTGACCGTCATCGCTGTGACCGCCGTCGATAACAGCATTGAGAGTGAAGCCCGTATCGTTTGCGGTCTCCTCCTTGCCGATCTCGGCTTCCACCTTGTTCTCGCCGACAGGACCGTGTTTCACGTTTTCCTGAGGCTGGAGAGCAGGACCGTTATCGGGTTCGGTAGCGTCCACGCTGATATTAACGTCTTTGGAGCTGCTTGATTTTTTATCGAGACATCCTGCTGCGGCAGAAGCAGTGAGGACTGCCGCAAGAGTGAATGCAAAAAGCTTAGAAGTTTTCATTTTTCTATCCTCCGGATAATTTCAAGCCGATATACGGCGTTTTTTTATATAAGCAAATATAGTATAGCACAGATGGGGGCTAAATGTCAAGATGCAATAAAAAAACAGAAAAGACTTGCAAAACATACTAAACCTATGGTATAATTATATTCAATGTCAGTAACTACACCTGCTTGAAAGGACGTGAAATGATGAAGATATCAACAAAGGGCAGGTATGCGCTCAGAATGTTATATGATCTTGCTATACATCAGGAGGAGGGGTATATTTCCCTGAAGGACGTTGCGGAGAGGCAGAACATATCCAAGAAGTATCTTGAGCAGATAGTGCCGCTTCTTAACAAGACGGGGCTTCTGAGGACAAACCGCGGCAACAAGGGCGGATATATGCTTGCTGGAAAGGCATCGGAGATATCGGTGGGAGACATACTCAGAGCCACCGAGGGCAGCCTTGCGCCCGTAGCCTGTCTGGAGTTCGAGCCCAACGAGTGCCCGAGGGCAGGTGACTGCTCCACGCTTTTTGTGTGGGAGGGGCTTTACTCTGCCATTACCGATTATCTTGACGGTATATCCATTCAGGATATCATCGACAGGAACTCGTCAATGGGCGGCGATTACTGCATATAATTGCAGCACATCATTACAGAAACGGCGGCGTCAGCCGCCTTTTTTCATGCCCTTACGCAAATCAGCCGCTGCAAGTGCAGCGGCTGACCGTTGTTGTATATGGCATAATTGAGGTATTATTCAAACATAGGAGTTGACAGATAGCGCTCGCCTGTGTCGGGGAGGAGGGCAACGATGGTCTTGCCCTTGTTCTCGGGACGCTTAGCAAGCTGGATAGCAGCCCATACAGCTGCGCCCGATGAGATACCTACCAGAACGCCCTCGTTTCTCACGATGGCTCTGCCTGTCTCGAAAGCGTCCTCGTTGGTAACGGGGATGATCTCGTCATAGATATCTGTATTGAGAGTATCGGGAACGAAGCCTGCGCCGATACCCTGGATCTTGTGAGGACCTGCTGTTCCTTCTGAGAGAACGGGAGAGCTCTTGGGCTCAACAGCAACGATCTTAACATCAGGGTTCTGAGACTTGAGGTAAGCTCCGACACCGCTGAGAGTACCGCCTGTGCCTACGCCTGCAACGAAGATATCCACCTTGCCGTCGGTATCGTTCCAGATCTCGACGCCTGTGGTCTTTTCATGAACAGCAGGGTTAGCAGGGTTTGTGAACTGAGAGGGGATAAAGCTTCCCTTGATCTCCTGAGCCAGCTCCTCAGCCTTGGCGATAGCGCCCTTCATGCCCTTTGAGCCCTCGGTGAGTACCAGCTCTGCACCGTAAGCCTTCATAAGGTTGCGGCGCTCGATGCTCATGGTCTCGGGCATGGTGATGATAAGTCTGTATCCTCTTGCAGCAGCAACGGAAGCCAGACCGATACCGGTATTTCCGCTGGTGGGCTCGATGATAACGCTGCCCTCCTTGAGGAGGCCCTTAGCCTCGGCGTCGTCGATCATAGCCTTGGCGATCCTGTCCTTTACGCTTCCGGCGGGGTTGAAGTATTCAAGCTTTGCGAGCACCTTAGCGCCCAGTTCGTTCTTCTCCTCAAGGCTTGTGAGTTCGAGGAGGGGAGTGCCTCCGATGAGGTCTGTGATCTTCTTAAAAACTTTCATGATAATATCTCCTTTACTGAAAAAATAATATTCTTAAAAACTGAAAAATGATACTGACCGCGGTCAACATCGTTTAGAGAAAAGATAGTCCATAATGGCACCTCTCAAGTTTCTACTATATTTCCTATATGTTTGGTATGATTATATTATATCAGCTATATTTACATTTGTCAACCCCTTTTTGAAAAAAATATCCGCAAAACGAAAAAGCTCCCGTAAGGGAGCTGTGTGCGGCATAAAAAACCGAGCCCGTAAAAGGGCCCGGTAAGTTTTTTATTATGAAGTTCTGCCGGCTTATTCGGGCTTGGAGCCTACCTTTGTCTTTGCGAAATTAGCGAACTCGCCTGCAGGTCTTATGGACTCGACATCCATAGCGTTTGCATCGTAGTATACCCAGACGAGGATACCTGCCAGACCGGGGTTGTTCTTGATATTCAGGTAGTAATCAACGGTATCTCCTGCCTTTGCGGAAACATTGTCGCCGTATACAACGAAGCCTGACTCGGAGGAAACGTTCTGTGCAGCGATATCGCCGCCGACTCTGATAGTACCCTGTACTACCTTATCGGGAGTTATGGACTTTCCTGCAACGCTGGAGAGATCGGGATTGAATCTTACGGGGTAATCTCTGTCAGGGATATTGTCCTTGAGGTTGAATGTTACCTTGATGAACTGATCATTGAAGACATAGTCCGAATCCTTGGAAATATCGATCCAGAAGCAGTATTTGCTCTCGGTCTTGCTCTTGTAGTTTTCGGCAGAGCTGTCAGCGGGCTTTGTAACGATCTGAGTAACAACATTGCCTGCGCTGTCGGTCGCTTTCTCGCCGTTTGCCTCGGTCACTTCAACTATCTCGGTAGCAGGCTCCTTGGCAACGGGGTCGTCGGAATCAAGGTCAACTTCGGGAGCAGGGATACCGAAATCATCGGATGAACCTGACTGGAAGGGGGTAACAACTACCTGACCCTGATCGTTTACGATATTCTCAAAGTCGACATCGCCGCCGCTGCTGCCGTTTCCGCTGCCGCTGCCGTTGCCGTTGGCTGCATTTGCGACAGTGTTTCCGTCAGCGTCGGTAGCATTCTCGCTGACATTTGAGTCAGCCTTTGAGCCTGCATTGCTGCTGCTTGACTTTGAATCCATACATGATGCGAATGATGTAAGCGCTACACAGGCTACTGAAGCCAGCGCGATAGCTTTTTTTCTGAAATTGCTCATAGTTTTGCGTCCTTTCATATATAACCATTTTATAAAAATGCGAAGCAGTGCTCTTCGCTCAGCTTATACTTATTATACACAAGCGGAAATGTTTTGTCAAGCAGAAGTGGGAAATGTAATCAATTCTTTTACAAAACTACACATTTTCACCACCTAATTTCACTGTTCTGTCATTTTTACAGTGCGATAGGCTGTATTATCGGCATATTAATAAATATGATCGCAGGGACGGCACCTATATTGGTAAAAATCATGTATTGCAAATATTGCTCAGGCGTGGTATAATTATAAATAGTGTTTTGAATTATGTTTTTCTGATCCTATGATCAGACGATGAGGAAAGGACATAAAAAATGAAGAAAAATACAATAGCGCTTTTCACTGCGGCGGCAATGCTAATGACTGCGGTGTCATGTGCGAAGAAGGGTGGTTCTTCGGCTGTGTCGGAAAAAGAAAAAGAAACGTCAGCCACGAGCATCACGACTGCAAAAACCGAGGAGGAAACTACAGAGATGGCGACCGAGCATATTAGCCCAGTTGAGACCGTTTCGGCGACTCTTGGCTCACAGCTGACTGCGGACAGGACTATCGGAAAAGCAGCGGGCAGTAATACGACAAAATTCCCGCTTGCCGACCTCATTGAGGAAGGCGATAAGATAAGATCATTCACCTTTACCATTTATTCCGATAACGGGGGGGATATCGGAGAATTCAAGGGCGGCTTCGGAATATCCGTGGCGGACGAATGCCCTGCAAAGACAAACGATTACTGGTATCAGTCGCCGGATATGACCTTCCCGACACAGGGAAGCTACGGCGAGATAACATGGAACGTCCCCGAGGAGCTCACCGACTATATCGGCGCCAACGGCGAGGTATTGTTCGGCTACTGGTGGGGAAATGCCGAAAAGATCAGGATAGAGAATGTGGTATGCCGCTTTGACAGGACGAGGAACGTCCCCGTTGACGGCACCGCAGACGCCGATGTTGGCAAGAGCGTCAGCTATGCCGATGAGAACAATATCATCAGCGTGCCTCTTGACTTCATACCCGAGGGAACAGTCCCCGAGGTGGTAACGTTCAACATCAGCTCTGACGGCAGCTTCGGCAAGTACACGGGAGCCTTCGGTATCAATTCATCGGCAGGCTCATATCAGTCCATAGATACAGCCGTATTCACCGACAGTTCCGAGCTGGAGCTCACATGGTTCGTACCCAATGCCGCAAAGGCTTACATGGCACAGAACAATGAGCTTATACTCGGCTACTGGTGGAGCGAGCGCCCCACAGTCACCCTCAACAAGGTAAGTGTCAAGTACAGCCAGCAGCTTGGCTATGTGCCGCCTGTTACTACAACAGCCGCCGCAGCCGCTGCCGCAGAGACTACTACCACAGCTGCCGCAGCAAGTGCAGGCTTCCGCTCCGCACAGGAGATAGTCTCAGAGATAAAGGTGGGCTGGAATCTGGGCAACAGCCTTGACAGCTACAACACAGGCAGAGCAGGAACGGATACCGAGACAGGCTGGGGCAATCCAAAGACCACAAAGGAAATAATACAGAACGTCAAGAAAGCGGGCTTCAATGCCGTAAGAATACCTGTAACGTGGGCAGAGCACATGGACAACTCCACCATACAGGCAGCATGGATGAACCGCGTGCAGGAGGTCGTTGACTATGCGTATAATGAGGGACTTTTCGTTATCCTCGATATGCACCACGACGACTATATCTGGTTCGACCCCAAGGACGCATCCTACGCCGATGACAGTGCCCGTCTCAAGAGCATATGGCAGCAGATAGCCGCACGCTTTGCTGACTACGGCGACAGGCTCATATTCGAGGGCATGAACGAGCCCAGAACAGTAGGTTCATCAATGGAGTGGATGGGCGGAACTGCCTCAGAGAGAGCTGTTATAAACCGCTATGCACAGGACTTTGTTTCCACAGTAAGAGAGAGCGGCGGCAAAAATGCGGCAAGAACGCTGATAGTGACCACCTATGCAGCCTCCGCAGATACCGTTGCACTTAACGATATGGGAGTTCCCGCAGGCGGAAATATCATTCTTTCCGTTCACTACTATGCACCGTGGAAGTTCTCCGACGGCTCGGAAAAGACTTTTACCGACAGCGGAAAGAGCGAGATAGATGAGAAGTTCAAGGAGCTCAAGCGCAAGTTCATAGACAAGAGGATACCCGTTATCATCGACGAGTTCGGCTGTGTCAACTCAGCCGCAGAGTCAGAGCGCAGTGCTTATTATGAGTATTACATAAGCCATGCCAAGGAGCAGGGAATAAAGTGCTTCGTATGGGACAACGGCAAGATGAACGGCGATTCCAGCTTCGGACTCTTTAACAGAAGCAAGCTCACATGGAACGACACTCTCCTGAAGGCTATCATGGAGGGCGCAAAGTAATGAAGCAGCGCTGTCCGTCCTGCGGAGCAAAAAATGACAGCGGCGAGGAAAAGTGCGTAAGGTGCGGATATGTGCTTTACGAGAGCAGCTTTGGTGATATCGCCGATGAGCTGGAAAAGGATATGGCAAATGTCAGCTTATCCGAGCTTGCTGCCGTAAGGCGCGAAGCAGGTTCGAGGGAAAAGCTCAGTCCCGAGGAGTTTGAAAAGGCATGGTGCGCCGCAAACAAGATAGTGCCTGTGCATTCGGCTTTTTCCTTCAGAGGTGCTCTCCGCGGAGCAGCCTATGAAAGAAAGCTGCGTCAGGCGTATGAGGAGTATCTCCGCGACCTCGGATATGATATCTGAACATTATTTACCTGTTGACACAGAACGCGAAACAGTATATATTATGAATGACTGCAAAGCAGTCGGAGGAGGAATACAATGAAGAAGATAGTTTCGGCTGTCCTTGCGGCAGCAATGAGCATAACAGCGATAACAGCATCACCGGCAGTATATGCAGCAGACAAAGCTGCTTCACCCAAGAGCATGGTGGTGCTTGGCGACAGCATAGCCGCAGGCGGTCTCCGCACGGGCAGTGTAAAATACAACTATGGCGATATATGCGGCGATTATCTTGGCTGCAAGGTATCGAACTACGCAGTTTCGGGCTATGACACCTCCGACCTTGTGAATGAGATAGAGAGCTTTACGGATACGCAGAAAAAGGCAGTTTCCGACGCTGATGTGGTAGTCATCTCCATCGGCGGCAACGATATGATGCACGCTCTTTCCAAGTATCTTCTGGACTTCGCAGGCGGAAAGACCTCGGAGAAGTTCCTCAATGACGGCTATACAAAGGACGATATCCCCGAGAAGCCTTCACTGACCGACCTTACTAAAATGCTCAACATAAGGGGCGAGGGCGGACTCATGGACTATATGGCAAAGGGCACCTTTGCTCAGAAGCGCGAGGTCACCGACGAGATTGGCTCAGCATTCGCAAACATCTACGGCTCGGGCGGCACTTTCGACAGTGAGACCATTCCCAATCTTGAGAAGGCAGTCGAGGATATCAAGGCGATAGCTCCCAACACAAGGATACTTGTCACCAATGTCTATCAGCCCCTCCAGCTCCAGCCCTCGTATGTAGAGAAGACCTACGGAAAGCAGTCCGACTATGCCACATTCCTGAGCATACTCAGAATGCGCTGCGAGGCTATGATGAAGGAATACGACACCAAGCTCAATGCCATCGACGGTATCGAGGTAGTTGACGTAAAGTCACAGTTCACATCGCAGGAGAAGGAGCCCAGCACCAGTGCCCCCGGAAATGCAAGCTATTTCGTTGACATTCAGACAAGCTCGCTGAGCACCGCAGACGTACATCCCAACCAGAAGGGACATATCGCCATGGCAGCTGCTATCCTTGACAAGATAGGCAGTCTCCATACCGACAGCGGACTTCTCTCAAAGACCTTCAACGGACTTTCCGACAAGGACGCATATCCCGAGATAGCTCTTGCCACATACAAGAAAGTAGCAGGAGTAAAGGACGTTGTAACAACTACCACGACCTCAACAACATCAAAAACAACGACCACAACTACCACAACAAGCACAACAACTACTACAACTACCACTAAAAAGACCACGACCTCTACAACAACCACAACTGCGCCCCCTGTGACCACCACGACTACCACACCTCCCGCTCCGAAGATAGCCAAGGGAGATGTTAACAACAGCGGCAAGATAGATGCAGTAGACGCATCGGCAGTTCTTTCCGAGTATGCAAAGCTTTCGGGTTCATCGGGCAAGGGCGAGTTCAACGCTGAACAGACCAAAGCGGCAGATGTTGACGACAACGGCAAGGTAGACGCAGTAGATGCATCAAAGATACTGTCGTACTATGCATATATCTCCACTGTAAAGAGCGGAGGTATCATGTCCATCGATCAGTATATAAAGTCATTATAAGAAACAGTCAGCGGACAGTATCATCTGTCCGCTGAGTCGTATAGGGAGGATCATCATGAAAAGGATATATTTTGTTGTAAATCTCGTAGCAGGAAAGGCTGTTATCAGCAAGAAGCTGGGCGTTATAATAGACGAATTCGTGAAGGAGGGCTATGAGGTAACTGTCCACACCACCCAGAGCGGCGGTGACGCCGTAGAGCAGGCGGTATATGCCTGCAAGGAGGGCTATGACCTGCTTGTGGTAGCAGGCGGCGACGGTACACTCAGCCAGTGCTTACAGGGCGTAATGGGCTGCGAGAAGAAGATACCCATAGGCTATGTGCCCGCGGGCTCCACCAATGATTTTGCCAAGAGCCTCGGCATCCCCTCGGACCAGCTGAAGGCGGCAAAGGTCATAACCCACGGCAAGCCCGTACTTTGCGACGTCGGCGGCTTCAATGACAATTATTTCTCCTATGTGGCAGCATTCGGCGCATTCACAAATATCACCTATGAGACCTCGCAGAAGGTGAAGAACGTATTCGGTCACGCTGCCTATATCGCAGGCGGAGCTGCTCATCTGGGAAGCATAAAGGCAAAGCCCATGCGCATAGAGTATAAGGACAAGACCATCGAGGGCGACTTCGTATACGGCATGGTCACCAATACCGCTTCCGTTGCGGGCATGATAAACATGAAGAACTTTCTCCTTGATGACGGCATATTCGAGGTAACTCTCATAAGAAAGCCCAAGAACGCCGCAGAGCTGGGAAAGACCGCCCTTGCCCTGCTGAAGAACGATATGACCGACAAGAACATCGTATTCTTCCGCACTGACGAGGTCACCATCACCAACCTCTCCGACAAGCCTTTCTCATGGACAAGGGACGGCGAGTACGGCGGCGAGGAGGTCGTTAACCGTATCTGCTGCCACAAGAAGGCGGTACCCTTTATGGTCCGCGGCAAGAGCAGACTTCCCTTTGAAAAGGACTGAGCATGAAGAAAATATACGGAAACAGGGCACTTCTTGACATTCTTGCAGGAATGTCAAGAAGCGGCAGGACAGCTCACTCCGTCATGATATGCGGAGAAAAGGGCACGGGCAGAAAGCTCATGGCGAAGTACTACACTCAGGCGCTGATGTGCGAGTTTCCCCATGAGGGCATACCCTGCGGCGAGTGCAATGCCTGCCTGAACGTGGAAAAGGGCATCCACCCCGATGTGATATATCCCGAGAAGTCGGGAAAGCTGGGCGGATACAGCGTAAACTGCGCCAGAGAGGTCATAGCGGACGCCTATGTGAAGCCCAACAACAGCAGCGGCTGCAAGGTGTACATCTTTGCGGACTGTCACAACGTTGACACAAGAACTCAGAACACCCTGCTGAAGCTCATAGAGGAGCCCCCCGAGTATGCCTATTTCATATTCACCTGCGGCTCTAAATCGGAGTTCCTGCCCACCATAATCTCACGCTGCGTGTGTCTTTCCACCTCCCCCTGCACAGAGGACGAGGCGGAGCAGGCGCTGACGGACATGGGCTATGACAGCAGTGACATAAAGGCGGCTGTGGAGTGCTTCCACGGCAACATCGGTATGTGCGAGAGCTACATCACCGACGAGGAGCTGAGAAAGCGTGTGGATTTGACAAAAGCCATCGCTGATAGTATAATAAGGAAGGATGAGTATTCTCTGGCAGCAGACCTCTTTTCCGCAGGAAAGGAAAGGAACGACGTCAGGGAGGTGCTTTCCATGCTGGACAAGCTTTTCCGCGACGCAGCGGTACTGTCAAGGGACAGGAATGCCGCAGTCATAGGCTGTTCGGGAGCTGCCGCAAGGGCGCTCTCACAGACTGTCACCCCGTCGCAGGCAGCAAGGCTCCACGAGCGCACGGAAAAGGCGTGGGCAGCGGTGGAGAGCAACGTCAGCATACCTCTTGCGCTTACGGCGCTGGGGGCTGAGATAATGGATATAGTCGCACAGACTTTCAGATAGGAGCTTTTATGAAAGAAATAGTCGGAGTACGCTTCAAGAGCGTAGGAAAAATATACTACTTCTCGCCGGGCAATATCAATGCACAGGTGGGAGACCGCGCCATAGTTGAGACAGTCCGCGGCGTGGAGTGCGGAGAGGTGGTCATCGCCAACCGCCAGATAGAGGACGCAATGATATCCTCCCCCCTCAAGCCCATAATCAGGCTTGCGGACGAGAACGATATGAAGACGCTGGAGAAGAACAAGCAGCGCGAGAAGGACGCATTCAGGATATGCGAGGAGAAGATAGCCTTCCGCAAGCTGGATATGAAGCTGGTAGACGTTGAGTGTACCTTTGACAACAATAAGCTTTTGTTCTATTTCACAGCGGAGAACCGCGTGGACTTCCGCGAGCTGGTAAAGGATCTGGCTGCGGTGTTCAGAACGAGGATAGAGCTGCGCCAGATAGGCGTCCGCGACGAGGCAAAGATACTGGGCGGACTTGGCATCTGCGGCAGGGAATTCTGCTGTAAGGCATACATGGGCGACTTCCAGCCTGTTTCCATAAAAATGGCAAAGGAGCAGGGACTTTCACTGAACCCCACAAAGATATCGGGAACCTGCGGCAGGCTCATGTGCTGCCTGAAAAACGAGCAGAACGCCTATGAGGCACTGCTGAAGATAACTCCCAAGATGGGCGCTATCGTAGTAACTCCCGACGGCGACAAGGGCAGAGTCGAGGACGTTAACCTCATCACAGGAAAGCTCCGCGTAAAGACCGACAAGTCCGAGGTGCCCGTAACTCTTGACAGGAGCGAGGTAAAGCTGCTGAAGGATACCGAGATAAAGGTGAACCGTGAGGAGCTCAAGGCACTGAAAAAGCTTGAGGACAAGTAATGGCAGGTCAGGCAAAGACCAATTACGGTCTGCTCCTTGACAGGAAGCTGTCAGAGCTTGAAAAGAGCGGCGAGAGACCGTCACTGCTGCTTCATGCCTGCTGTGCGCCATGCAGCAGCCACACACTTACGGTGCTGGACAAATACTTCCGTATAACGCTGTATTTCTGCAATCCCAACATAGCTCCCGAGGAGGAGTTCGCTTTCCGTCTCAGCGAGCTGAAAAGGCTGGTAAAGGAGATGGGACTGAGCATAGAAGTGGTGGAGGAGCCCTATGACCCTGCCCCATTCTACGAGCTTGCCAAGGGACTTGAGGACCTTCCCGAGAGGGGAGAGCGCTGCCGGAAGTGCATAGCCTACCGACTGAGGAAGGCAGGAGCAAAGGCGAAGGAGCTGGGCTGTGATATGTTCACCACCACCCTTACCATAAGTCCCCACAAGGACTGTGCCTTCATCAACGAGTGCGGAGGGCAGGTGCAGGAGGAATGCGGAGTGCCCTATCTTTTCTCCGATTTCAAGAAGCACGAGGGCTATAAGCACTCCATAGAGCTGTCGCGGCAGTACGGCTTGTACCGTCAGAACTACTGCGGCTGCGTCTTTAGCAAAAAGTAGGGAACGCCGTCTCAGGCGTCCCGAGTAAGGGCGGATATTATCCGCCTTTTTATGGTGGATAAGATGTTTGATAATTTTGATATTGCACTTATTTTAAGCGGTATCGGTGAGATACTTATATGGTTCGGGATTTATTACCTGTGCGCTAAGGCACATATCCGTGATGCTGAAAAAAACGGATACGAACCTGACCTGAAAAAACTGAGGATAGGTTTTGCCGCTGCATTTATAATAACGCATATGTTCTGTGTATGGACAGGCTTTGAGGTTGTAAAATGGGGCGGACCTGATTAATGTATATTTGGGAGTAAACAATGGGCAAGGAACTAAAGACCAACGCAATGCGTTTTCTGGATAAAAGCAAGATAGAATACACCGTGCAGACCTACGAGTGCGAGGAGTTCATCGATGGCATACACACCGCCGAGAAGCTGGGACAGCCCCTTGATGAGACCTTCAAGACACTGGTTGCGCAGGGAAAGAGCGGAAGCTATTACTGCTTCCTGCTGCCCGTAGCTCTGGAGCTGGATCTGAAAAAGGCGGCAAAGAGCGTGGGGGAGAAGTCCGTGGAGCTGCTCCATGTCAAAGACATCACCAAGATAACGGGCTACGTCCGCGGCGGCTGTACACCCATAGGCATGAAGAAGCAGTTCATGACGGTGATACACCGTACCGCAGAGGAGCTGCCCCTGTTCTACATAAGCGGCGGACGCATAGGCACACAGATACGCCTTTCGCCGCAGGAGCTGGTGAAGGCGATACGGGGCAAATTCGAGGATATCATACTCTGAGCTGCTAATAGCACGGAGGGAAAGGAGGACAGTATATGAGCGGACAGATGAGCAGCAGCCTCTACGTCATAGGCAGAGCCGTGGTGGACAGAAGTCTCCACACCCAGAGCGGTGACGAGGCTTTCTTCACATTTTTCGGCAACGACGTCACCTACTCCATCAGACGTACCATTCTGGACGAGGACTACCCGAGGATACTTGACTGCGTGGAGAACGCGGCAGTAGGCGAGATAAAGAGCACCGTCATACGCATGAAGGGCGTCAGCGGAGAGTACCGCTGGATACTGGCTTCCGTTAAGCTCCGCATGGCAGAGGGAACGGAGCCCCTTTACAGCATCACATTCAGCGATGTGATGTCGCTGGAGGGACTTGCATTCGGCAGGGAGCGCAGGCTCAGCGAGTACCGCCATGTGCTCAGCCTCATATCCGACCTTGCCTTTGAGTACAGCTTTGAGACAAAGCACATACGGATATATATGTTCGACTGCTTCCGCGAGATAGTCCTCATTGACGAGGACCTTGAGACATGGAGGAAGAACGCCATTGACAGCGGTGCGGTCATGACGCGGTATATCGAGACCTTCAACGCGGTGTGCAGGGATATCAGCAGCGGAGTCTATCGCTTTGACTATGAGTTCGAGACTTCCGTGCTGACAGGCGGCAAAACGAGGGAGATGTGTCTTTTCCGCGGCATAACGCGGTATGACTCGCCCGACAGCCGCAAGGTCAGCGGAATAATTTCCGTAGTCAGCTCCCGCAGCAAGAGCAAGGACGTAAATCTTGCCCTTGAAGCCAACAGGGACTCACTTTCGGGACTGCTCAACAAGCCTGCGGTGACATCACTCGCCCAGAGGATACTGTCGGAGAAGCCTAAGTACAGAGTCAGTCTTGTGGTGCTTGACATCGACAACTTCACCGAGATAAACAACGTTTACGGGCATCTTTTCGGGGACGAGGTCATATACACCGTCGCACGGATAATCAAGACGGAGATAGGCAGCCGCGGCGTGGCAGGCAGGATAGGCGGCGGCAGCTTCCTCATAGTCCTTGAGGACACCCGTGACGAGGAGGACCTGCGAGGGATACTCCGCGCCATCAGGACGAACACGGAGTTCTCCTTTGCGGACCGCTTTCAGAATTTCCGTCTTACCTGCTCCATGGGCATATCCACCTATCCCGTGGACAGCCGCAGCTACGACGAGCTGTTCATGCAGGCGGACAAGGCGCTGCTCATAGCGCAGGAAAAAGGACAGAACCGCTATGTTATATACGATGTGGAGAAGCACGGTCCTGTTGAGCGCGATGCCGTCGGCAAGATAGCCTTCCTCAGCGGAAAGGGCGAGGCTTCGGAGAAGCTGGGCTTCGTCAGCACACTTTGCGAGAACCTTGTGCTTGGCAGAGTTCCCGATATGTCGGTGCTGCTGGAGCAGGTCAGGAGCAAGTTCGGACTTGATGATATATGCGTATTTTCGGGCAGCGATATGGGACTAATGCTCAGCTGCGGAAATGCAGTCTCCAAAAATGCCGCCTACCTCTTTGAGAACGGTTACACGGACAGATTCTCGGGTGACGGCATATTCGTCATCGACAATGTGAACGAGCTGGAGGGACGTGACGACAACGCCTTTGCGCAGCTCACCGCCCAGCATATCGGCGGAGCGGTGCAGTACCTCATGACCGAGGACAGCATGGTAAAGGGAGTCATCTCCTTCTGCTACATAGACCGCTTCAAGAAGTGGTCGGTAACGGATATAAACTACTTTGCCATCATCGGCAGGACCATGACCGCCCTGCTGAAGAAGCAGGCATACATATGAATGCAGGCGCCGATAGTGCAATATGTGCAAAATCGGCGCTTTCGTTTTGTCTATTCATACAAAGTTTCGGAAAAAAGTGACGAAAACGCCCCTTTAAACGCACTTATATATAGAAAGCCGCGAAAAAGGAGGGGGCACCATGGAAAGAACACTGGCTGCATTTTCGGCGATAGTACTGCTCATAGGCTGCTTTACAGGCTGCGGAATGAGCGATGAGCCGAAGAAAATACGAATACCCGATATAACATTCATGTACACTAACAGCTTTGAGGACACATATGCCATGTGGTTCTGCGACAGCGCAGGGAATTACTACACGGCGGTGTCCGACGATGTAAAGGCAATGGGACTTGACAGGCTCAGGGAGGAGTATGCCGCAGGAACTCTCGGCAGCTCCGATATCAGGCTTGTGAAGAACTGCGACAAGACTGCCCTTGAAAAAGCGTATACCAAGCTTGTAAAAGCTTCGGGAGCTGAGGGCAGAGAGCTTGAATATCCCGAAGCGCTTCCTGCCTTGGAGGCTCCCGAGGAGCGCTGGTATGGGCTGTATTACGACAAAGACGGCAGGCTGAGGACAGTTACCGTCCACGCAAACACCTGCATGACAGAAGTCAGCACGGGCAATGAGGACCTTAACGAGGTCTACGAATGGTTCTCCGATACATTCTGAAAAACGACAGATTAGCACTCTCTGGTTGAGAGTGCTAATTTTCATTATCCTGTCACATACCTGTGATATTCCTTTCAAAAAACGGCAGTATCATATAGACAATGAAACGAAAGGAAGCGATACCGATGGAAAGTGCATATAATGAGGAAAACTGCATAGAATAAACTTACGGATAAATATGAAACTATATTGGAGGTATGACTTATGATGTATGGACTTACACCTTTCGGAAGAACAGGCTTCGGCCTCTGGGACGCATTCAATGATTTTGACAATAACTTTTTCGGCGACAGTATGCCGATAAACTCCTGCCGCACCGATATCCGCGATGACGGAGACAAGTACGTTATGGAGTCTGAGCTGCCGGGCTTCGAGAAGGAGGATATCAAGCTTGATATCAACGGCACACAGCTCACCATCGCTGCCGAGCACAGCACGAACAGCGACGAGAAGGACGAAAAAGGCAATTATATCCGCCGCGAGCGCACCTTCGGCTCATACAAGAGGAGCTTCGACGTCTCCGATGTGGACACAGAGGCTATCAGCGCGGCATACAAAAACGGAATCCTCACACTTGAGCTCCCGAAGAAGAAGCCCGAGGAGCCCGTTTCCAAGAGACTTGAGATCAAGTAAACTTTCATATATACGCACCTTTCGATGACTTTTCCTTGCGGGAAAAGCTGGTTACCGAGCCTGAAACTGCGGGCTCGGTATTTTTTTTTGCCACGATTCAGCCGGAAAGGCTCCCCCTCACCCCGTCAGAGATGACGGGGTATTTTTTTGCCCTGAGGGCGTCGGATTATGCAGTATTTACATTCGTGGCGCCCTAATTCCGTCGGAATAGACAAATTGCAGGCAAGGTAAAAATTTAATCTTCACTTTTTCCGCAAAGTATGGTATAATGATATCATGAGTATCTATGTGATGATTCGGGAGGTGAGGTCATAATTTGAAAAGGCTCTATATCTCAGACCTTGACGGTACACTGCTTGATTCGGGCGGTATCGTCACTGTCAGGACCGCAGATACTCTCAACAGGCTGATCTCGGAGGGGATGTATTTTACCTTTGCCACAGCCCGTTCACCCTACTCCATAGTCCATATCACATCGCCGCTGAAAATAAGTGTGCCCTGCATACTTATGAACGGCGTAAGCATATACGACAGGGACAGGAGAGAATTCGTGAAAAACGAGTTTATCCCAGTTTCAGCGTCCCATGAAGCGCTGAGGGCATTCGAGGAGAATGACGTCCGCTGCTTCATGTACAAGATATGTGACGGAGTGCTGACCTGCTGCTATTCCGAGATGACCACGGCTGTCATGCGAAGCTTTGCGGAGGTCCGCAAAAACCGCTACAACAAGCCTTTTGTGCAGTATGACAGGCTCATAGACCATGCCGACGGCGAGGTGGTATACCTCACCACCACGGGAGACCATGACAGGCTTTATCCCGTAAAGCAGGCGGCAGATGGCATTGATGGTCTGGACTGTGCATTCTATAAGGACACCTACGAGGACAAATGGTATCTGGAGCTTTTCTCCCATAAGGCTTCAAAAGCCAACGGAGTGAGATATCTCCGCGAGAGATACGGCTTTGACGAGGTAGTCGCCTTCGGGGACAACCTCAACGACCTGCCCATGTTTGCACAGGCAGATGTAAAGGTCGCCGTGGGCAATGCAAGGGACGAGGTGAAGTCCGCCGCCGACCATATCATCGGCACCTGCGATGAGGACGGCGTGGCACAGTGGCTGAAGTCTGTACATTTGTCAGAATGATACTTTTTGTTAATGATACTGAAGCCAAAATAAAGGGATTCCAAAGGGACTGTGTTCCTTTGGTCGGAGCCACGAGGCAGACAGCCTCGTGCAGGGTACGGGGCAGCGCCCCGAATACGCAAGGCGCCTCGCAAGAGAAGGCGTTCCCTTGTAAGCTCTTTTGTGCTCTGCCCTCAAGCTGTTTGACGGCTTGACGGAAAATTTATCAATATGCTAAATAACATGAAAGGAATATACATAAAATGAAGAAACTTATGCTTGGAAACGAAGCCTTTGCAAGAGGCTTATACGAGGCAGGATGTCGGGTAGTATCAAGCTATCCCGGAACACCCTCCACGGAGATCACCGAGGAGGTGGCAAAGTACGACGAGGTCTACGCAGAGTGGGCACCCAATGAAAAGGTAGCCATGGAAACAGCTCTGGGAGCTTCCATCGCAGGCGCAAGAAGCTTCTGCGGAATGAAGCACGTTGGTCTCAACGTTGCCGCTGACCCCCTCTACACAGCAGGTTACACAGGCGTTAATGCAGGTATGGTGATCGCAGTTGCCGACGATCAGGGTATGCACTCCTCTCAGAACGAGCAGGACAGCCGTCACCACGCTATCGCTTCAAAGGTGCCTATGCTGGAGCCCTCTGACTCAACAGAATGTAAGGAGTTCGTCAAGCTTGCCTTCGAGCTTTCCGAGCAGTTTGACGCTCCCTTTATAGTAAGAATGTCCACAAGAGTTGCTCATTCACAGAGCATCGTTGAGATGGAGGACCGTCAGGAGCTTCCTCTCAAGGACTATGAAAAGAATCCCTCAAAGTTCGTAATGATGCCTGCATACGCGAAGGGCAGACACGTTTTCGTTGAGGAGCGCACAAAGAAGCTCATCGAGTACGCAGAGACCTCCCCCCTCAACAGAGTGGAGCTTTCCGACAAGGCTGAGTTCGGCGTTATCACAAACGGCGCCTGCTATCAGTACGTCAAGGAAGCTCTTGGAGACAAGGCTTCCGTGCTGAAGCTTGGCATGGTAAATCCTCTCCCCGAGAAGCTCATTCAGGACTTCGCAAAGAAGTACGAGCAGATCTACGTTATCGAGGAGCTTGACGGCATAATCGAGGAGCACTGCCGCAACATCGGCGTGAACAACGTAAAGGGCAAGGAGATATTCGGATATATCGGCGAGCTTCCCCAGTCCGTCATCGCAGAGAAGATACTGGGTGAGAAGAAGGATTTCGTGGCTCTCGAGGACAATATCCCCGTTCGTCCTCCCGTAATGTGTGCAGGATGTCCCCACAGAGGACTGTTCTACTGCCTGAAGAAGCTGGGCGTTACCGTATCGGGAGACATCGGCTGCTACACTCTCGGAGCTGCCGCACCTCTCAACGCTATCGATACAACTATCTGTATGGGAGCTTCCATCTCGGGACTCCACGGCTTCAACAAGGCGAGAGGAGCTGAGTCCGAGCACAAGAGCGTGGCAGTTATCGGCGATTCCACCTTCATGCACAGCGGTATGACAGGTCTGGTAAATATCGCCTACAATAATTCAAACTCAACAGTTATCATACTTGACAACTCCATCACAGGCATGACAGGTCACCAGCAGAACCCCACCACAGGAAAGAACCTGAAGGGAGACCCTGCTGCTGCCGTTAATCTGGAGGAGCTGTGCAAGGCTATCGGCATCAAGCGCGTAAGAGTCACAGACCCCTACAAGCTTGCCGAGACAGAGGCAGCTATCAAGGAGGAGCTTGCAGCGGATGAGGCATCGGTAATTATTTCCCGCCGTCCCTGTGCACTTCTCAAGTATGTAAAGCACAATCCGCCTCTCAAGGTGAACGCAGACAAGTGCGTAGGCTGCAAGATGTGCATGAAGCTGGGCTGTCCTGCGATCTCCATGCGTGACGGCAAGGCGGTCATCGACCACACACAGTGCGTAGGCTGCGGCATCTGTCAGGAACAGTGTAAGGTAGGCGCGATTGAATAAGATGTAGGGGACGGCGTCCCCGACGTCCCGGACTCCGCCGGGAACAGTGCAAGTTAGGCGCTGTTGAATAAAATGTAGGAGACAGCGTCCTCGGCGTCCCGGACCTGCACCGCGGAGTTTACACAGCGTTCCTCATAAGACGTTTTATCTG
>Ga0129317_1000573_pt1 | contig 36923 bp, 35 predicted proteins | sample Cm1ome_FD_94430 | JGI IMG/M metagenome (GOLD analysis project Ga0129317, IMG submission 94430) | Eastern black-and-white colobus group fecal microbial communities from Wisconsin, USA - Cm1105 metagenome | ecosystem: Host-associated > Mammals > Digestive system > Large intestine > Fecal | place... | reverse complement strand
TCAATTACAAGCGTATCACCGTAATGCTGGTGCTGTCCCTGCTCATGGTCTGCATGATGGGCACCACGGCCTTTGCCGCTGGTACCGGCGATGTGGCCGGAGCCGTGGAGAGCACCTGGGCCACCGCATCCACCCAGATCAAGTCCGTGGTCAACAATGTGGTATTTCCCGCCATCGACCTGATCCTCGCCGTGTTCTTCTTCGCCAAGCTGGGCACCGCTTACTTCGACTACCGCAAGTCTGGCCAGTTTGAGTGGACCGCTCCTGCCATCCTGTTTGCGTGTCTCGTCTTCACTCTGACCGCACCCATGTATATCTGGGGCATCATCGGTATCTAAGGAGGACGCTCTATGACATTCTTTGAACAGGAGCTTCGGAAGATCGTCGGGGATGAATACCCTGACGCAACTTTTGTAGGCAGGGCCTGCTATGTGCGCCTGAGTGATATGAACCGGGCAAAGATCCAGTTCACCACCTGCGGCACGGCAGACCACTACGAAGCACTCCAGATGACCATCCTGAACCGGAGCGACGGTCAAATCGACACACTGCGTCTGCGCTTCAAGGATGTGCTTGGCACGAAGCCCGTCCCCAACAATCCCAATTTCCGCAATGGAATTGACCCTCACGCCTGGACCTACAACGGCAAGACGGAATGGTACGGCTACCATCCCAACAGCCGGGACTACCAGAAGCTCACCGATGCGGTGTCCGAGTATCTGGAGGTATTTCAGGAGCAGACCCAGACCGCTGACCAGCAGTGGCAGCAGACCATGTAATCATTGACTGACCCAGGGGCCGTACCAATCGTGCGGCCCCTCCGCTTTTATCCCAAACGGTTGGTACGGCCTCACCCCGAAAAGAGGTGACCCTATCAAATGTTTATTTGGGATTTTGTTGCCGGTGAAGTTCTCGACCAAATCGTAGACTGGATCTACGGACAGGCCATGGGCTTCCTCGGAAACTTCTTCGCAGAGATGGGCAACATGGGCGTCGAGCTGTTCGAGATGAGCTGGGTACAGAGCATCGTGCTGTTTTTCTCCTATCTGGCCTGGGCGCTGTATGGTACCGGCCTTGTGGTTTCCTGCTTCGAGTGCGGCATTGAATACTCCTCCGGCAGAGGAAACATCAAGGAAACTGCCCTCAACGCTATCAAAGGCTTTATGGCAGTCAACCTGTTTACCATCGTCCCGGTCAGGCTCTATGAGCTGTCCGTCACCATGCAGGCGCAATTGACTGCGGGGATCACAGGATACGGCACTTCCATCGGAGAGGTAGCCACAGAGATCCTCGAAACCATCAGCAGCGCCGGAAGTCTCTCTGACTTGGCTGGCGGCAGCTACTATGGCTTCGCATCCATCACCAGTCCCATCATGCTGGTTTTCTGCATCATCCTCATGGCCTACGCCGTTATCAAGGTTTTCTTCGCAAATCTCAAACGAGGCGGCATTCTGCTCATTCAGATTGCCGTGGGCAGTTTGTATATGTTCAGCGTGCCTCGTGGCTATACGGATGGTTTCATCCAGTGGTGCAAACAGATCATCGGCCTGTGCCTGACCGCCTTCCTGCAATCCACCATCCTCATCGCAGGACTCATGGTATTCAAGGATAGCGCATTGCTGGGCCTTGGCCTGATGCTGTCCGCAGGTGAGATCCCCCGTATCGCCGGAACTTTCGGCCTGGATACCACCACCAGAGCCAACATCATGTCCGCCGTCTACACCGCCCAGGCTGCGGTCAATACCACAAAGACAGTCGTACAGGCGGTATCCAAATGAGAACGCCTATAACGGGGACCCCACACAAGCCCAGTGAAGCGGGTTGTGTGGGGAGAGGAAGCGCAGCGGAGCGAGTGAATTTTCGTGCTGGCACGGAAATGAACGATACGAAGCTTGTGCTGACGATGGGCAGTCTGTTTGATGGAATCGGCGGTTTCCCTCTGGCTGCGGTGCATAACGGCATTACCCCTGTATGGGCCAGTGAGATCGAAGCCTTTCCCATTGAGGTGACTAAGCTCCGATTCCCAGACATGGTCCATGTAGGCGACATCACGAAACTAAATGGTGCAGAGCTGCCGCCCGTGGATATCATCTGCGGCGGCTCACCCTGTCAGGACTTATCCGTGGCCGGAGCCAGAGCCGGACTTGCCGGTGAACGCTCCGGCCTGTTCATGGAGCAGGTCAGACTCGTAAAGGAGATGAGAAATGCAGATATACAGCGAGGCCGAGCAGCTCTCGATATACGACCTCGATTCATGGTGTGGGAGAATGTTCCCGGAGCCTTCTCCAGCGGCACACCCAAGGGCGAGGACTTCCGGATCGTCCTCGAAGAAATCGTCCGAGTTAAGGTCGGTGGTGTTTCAGTCCCTCGACCTGACACCGGGCGCTGGGAATCTGCTGGGCGAATCGTACTGGGAACTGATTTCTCCTTGGCGTGGAGATGCATCGACGCTCAATACTGGGGTGTCCCCCAGAGAAGAAAAAGAATCTTCCTTGTCGCAGATTTTGCAGGACGATCCGCCGGACAGATATTATTTGACCAGGAAAGCCTGCCTGGGCATCCTGCGCAGGGCCTCTGAACGAGGGAAAGAGCTTCCCGAAAAGCTCAAGCGGGCGCTGGAGATTCAGGCTGGCATCACCCAGCCGGACGGCAAATCCACCGAACTGGAAGCCTACCACATCAATCAGCGTGACGAGGGCATCAACCTCCACGGTGTGTCCGGTGCGCTGATGGCGACCAGCAATATGCAGATGCAGACCTTCGTCACACAGCCTGATGAGAATGGTACGGAGGGCTTTGACGGTTACAACGGGGACCTGACCGGAGATGTGGCCGCTACCCTTGGCGTGAACTGCGGAATGTCCACCGGCCGCAACGGACTGATTCAGCCCATAGCATTCGCAGCAAATCAGAGAGATGAAGTCAGGGATCTGCACGGCGTGGCTGGAGCAATTCAAGCACAGCCAGGTATGAAGCAGCAGACTTTCATTGCCGCAGGCTTCTCCGCAGGCCAGGGCAGCAAGGCTGGAGGAATCGGGTATCAGGAAGAATGCGCTCCTACCCTGAAAGCGGCAGAGAGTGGAACGAATATGGTACCCAGTGTCCTGTGCCTCAATGACCAGGGCGGCAGCGTCATGGAATGCAGTGTCGATGTGAGCGGAACACTCCGTGCGCAGGAGCATGGGCATCAGCCTCTGGTCTATGAAAACCATGGTATCGACAGCCGCTACACCGGCCCTCACAAGGTGGCTCCCACCATGTCTGCCCGGTACGGCACAGGCGGCAACAATGTCCCACTGGTGGAACAGGAGCCAGTCTTCTGCATCACGGGCAACGCCATTGACCGACAGCCGCAGAATGGCGGCAACGGCATTGGGTATCAGGAGGACATTGCATACACCCTGACGGCCACCGACCACCACGCCGTGTTCAGCCGCCAGCGTGTGGATGTGTTCAAGGACGGCGAGGTGGTCAGCACCCAGAGCGCACGACAGCATAAGGATGCCACGGACCTTGTGATGGATGTGGCCGGATTGGACTGCCGGAACGCTCGTGAGAACGGCGACCTGTGCGGTACACTCCAGAAAGGGCCCTCCGGCAGCTCCCTCAACTCCATCCATCCCATTCGAAACGGCCTGCTCATCCGCAGACTCACGCCGCTGGAGTGCGAAAGACTCCAAGGCTTCCCGGACGGATGGACGGACATTCCCAACGCATCAGACTCTGCACGGTACAAGGCACTGGGTAATAGTGTCGCCATTCCGTGCGTGGACTTCGTTTTGCAGGGCATCGCTCTGGCGCTTCGTGCCGGATAAAGACAAAAGTCCTCTCCCAAATTTGGGAGAGGACTTTCCAAAGCAATATACTGTCTTATTGGTCCGTACCAAGCAGCCAGTCAGACAGGTTCTTCACATGGATGCCGTTATAGTTTCCGACTGTAAGATGATCTGCGGTCAGCACGATCTTCTCGTAATTATCACGGATAAGCGTCAATGGACGCATTTCCCGTTCAAAGGTTTCCTCCGCAGTCATATCCGCAGTTACCTGAAAATAAGTGTAAGCGCCCTGCTTTTCGGCAACGAAATCCACTTCTGTATTGCCGACCTTACCGATCATCACCTTGTAGCCCCGGCGAAGGAGTTCAAAGTAGACCAGATTTTCCAACGAGAAACCCAGGTCGTAATTTCTGCGCGGCAGGATGTGATTTCTAAGACCAAGGTCAACGATATACATCTTTTTATTTACTTTCAGGAGCTGTTTGCCGACAATGTCAAACCGCTCCGCAGGATAAAAGATGAAGGACTCTGTCAGCACTTCTACGTAGTCGTCGACCGTGTTGGGAGATACTTTTCTACCGTTAGAAATCAGATAATCTGTAATGCTCCTGATTGAAATCGGACTGCCGACCACGCTCGCCAGGTATTTTGCAATGGTTTTCAGGAGCGTAATATCGGTAACTTTTCGTTTGGTGGGGTCGCTTTCCTTGCGCGCCTGACGATCTTCGATATCCTTGACGATGACGGTGTTGTAAATGCCCTCCAAATAGGTCTCGACCTTTTGAGGCGTTCGATCCATTACAGCCAGATAAGGAAGTCCGCCAGTTCGCATGAACTCGGCAAATCCACGCTCTTTATCCAGCTTCGTCACGGCAAGGAACTCACGGAACGAGAGAGGAAGCATCTTGATCTCCACGTATCGTCCGGTCAGAAGCGTTGCAAGGTCACCTGAAAGCATATATGCGTTGGAGCCTGTGATGTAGATATCAACATCAGGCTTCACATAAAGACTGTCTACGACCTTTTCAAAAGCAACGACTTTCTGAATCTCATCAAGGAAAATATAGGTCTTTGCTCCGGCAACCAGGTGGGCTTTCAAATATGCATACAGCTTTTTATAGTCCAGCAGTTCTTCGTATTCCAACTCTTCAAAGTTGATCGATACGATTTGCTCCTCGGAAATGCCGCTTTCTTTCAACCAATCCTGATACTGCGTAAGAAGCGTAGATTTACCGCACCGGCGGATACCTGTCACAACTTTAATGACCTGCTCATCCTTCCACTGGATAAGCTGATCGAGATATTCTTTTCGTACAACCATTGGGCTTCACCTCCGCTTTGAAGTATTCCCATTATAGAACAGAATACTCAAAAAGTCAACTCGATATTCCGAATTGGGAATATTCTCTGTAATTCGACACCGCAAATTCCCAACATGATGGATATTGGTTGACAGAACGGTTTCCTAACAATTGGCGAAAAGGACTTTTCCGTTTTCGGCAGTTTGCTTGCTTTTACGGGAAGTTCTTTGTTGGTATCTGTGAATAGCTATTTGCCCTTGGTTGCAGTATGCTTTGCTTGCGAAATCAAAGAAAGGAGCGCACACCATGGAAGCCAAGAAAAACCTCTGCGCAATGATCCCCGCAGACTTGCACGCCAAGGTCATCGCAGAGAAAGAAGAACTCGACCTCAAGACCCTGGGCGAATATGTAGAAATGGTACTCAAAGAACACTTCGAAGGAGGAAAAATCACTATGGCAGCAACCAAGACTCTCGCATTCCAAATCACCGAGGAACTGGACCAGCGGCTGAAAAACTTCATCGCCGCCGAAAAAAAGCGCGGCAGAAAGATCAGCCAAAAGGAGTTCGTCATCGGACTCATCGAACAGGCGCTGGCGGCGTATGAAGCGCAGAACCCGCCTGAAGAAGCAATCGAAGAATGATATACCGCACAGGCCGCTGGGGAGAGATACCCCGGCGGCTTTTTTCTTGGAGGTGAACCACCGTGTATATCTATCCTGACAATCTGACCTCCAAAGCCGTGCTGTGGCTTTGGGAACTCAGAGATGTGGGCGTTATCGGCGTAGGGCTTCTGCTCTCTGTTCTGGCGCTCACCCAGACCGGAATTTTTATCCCGTTGGTGCTGACGGCAGTCTATGCCTTTCTCAGCATCCGATTCGACGGTACCAGCATTCTGGATTTCATCCGGTATGCCGTTGCCTTCCTGATCACCAAACAGCAATTCTATGAATGGAGAATGTGATATGTGCCACGACGCAAGATACTTCTGCGGCGACGAGTCCTTCGTCTCGTGGGAAGGCCAGGAGAAAGACCTGTCCATCTCGCTGACCGTCCGCTGGAGCCGGAAGCGGAAACGCTGGGAGTCAGACCGTGCCGTCTTCTGGAACGACAGAAAAACCAAGTGGAGCTGCCGCAGTGAGGACGGCAAGTATTATCATGGCTTCCGCAGCCTGCGCGCTCTGCTGAAAAGCTATGTGGGCGGCATCCTGTGTGAAAAAGCCTACTGCTACGGCATGAAAAATGCCAGGGCGAAATACTGGTTCAGCCAATACCCCAAACAGGTGACCTGCAAAGTCACCATGCGCTGTACCGGCCCGCTCCCGGCCGCGCTCTGCTGAGAGGAGGAACGAATTTATGAGCAGAAAGAAAAAAGATAATGCCGCCCAGTCCACCCGGCAGCTCATGGGCATCGACGGCATCAAGGATTACTGCATCGCCACCCGTATGGGCGATCTGGTATTCTTCATCATCAAGCCCACCAACATCAGCGTCCTGCCGGACTCCAGCATCAGTGCCAGGATCTACGCCCTGCTGAATGTGGTAAAAGGTCAGGCTGAGATCGAGATGCTGGCGCTCAACTCCAAGGAGTCCTTTGAGCGCAACAAGAACTTCTACCGTGAGCGGCAGGATCAGGAGGAGCTTCCTGCCATCCGCAAACTGCTGGAGCAGGACAGCAAACACCTGGACCGCATTCAGGTGCTGATGGCATCCAGCCGTGAGTTTTATATCATCATCCGTCTGCGCAACGAAAAGGATACGGACATCTTTCCGTACCTGTCCCGTATCGAGCAGAACATCAACGACAACGGTTTTACTACCCGCCGTGCTAACGAGCAGGATCTCAAGCGAATGCTGGGTGTGTACTTCGAGCAGAACGTGACCACCGAGAAATTCGAGGACTATGACGGTGACCGCTGGGTCATCGTGGGAGAATAAGCCTATGCTGTACAGAAAGCTTCGCATCGACTGCACGGAGGACTGCGGTCCCAACGAGGGCGGCTACTACTGTCAGGTATTCCGAGAATCAGACGAGGAGCAGATCGATGATTTCTGCATCCATCCCGATGAGCTCGTCGGGATCGATGATCCGGATGAATTTATCCAGAGCTACATCGACGATATGTACGATGCATACCGCCGGGAAGGGCTTCTGGAGGAGCAGACAATTTCAGGAATGACCATGTAAATCTATGACTGGCCGTGGGGACATCCCACTCCATGGCCGGGATGCCTCCACGACAAAAAGGAGGCATCCATCTTGGCAAAGAAAACGAAAAGACCCGTACCGCAGAGTCGTGAGGAAGCGAACATCAAATCCTTTCTGGACATGATCGCTCCCTCCGTGGTCAGCTTTCAGCCTGACCATTTCATCTGCGGCAACACCTACCGCTGTGTCTGGGCGCTCCGTGAGTACCCCACCAGCACCGACGAACAGGCCATCCTCTGTCATCTGGGCGAAAAGGACGGCATCACCCTGCGCATCTACACCCGGCAGGTCACTCCCAACGAGGAGAAGCGCATCATCCAGAACGCCGCAAATAAGAACCGCCTGAACAGATCCAACACCAATGACCTGCAGCAGACGGTCACTGCGGAAAGTAATCTGCAGGATGTGGCCGCACTGGTCGCTACCATGCACCGCAACCGTGAGCCTCTGCTCCACTGCGCTGTGTATATCGAGCTGACTGCCGCCGACTACAATACCCTCAAGCTGCTCCAGACCGATGTGCTGACGGAACTGGTCAGAAGCAAGCTGAACGTGGACAAGCTCCTGCTTCGTCAGCAGCAGGGCTTCCGCTGTGTCAGTCCCAGTGGTCACAATGCCTTCGGCACGCAGTTCGAGCGTGTGCTGCCGGCAAGCTCCGTGGCCAATCTGTATCCTTTCAACTACTCCGGCAAGCTGGACGGCAAGGGCTTCTATATCGGCAAGGACAAGTACGGCAGCAACATTCTGGTGGACTTCGACCAGAGAGATGAGGACAAGACCTCTGCCAACATTCTAATCCTTGGCAACTCCGGTCAGGGCAAGTCCTACCTCATGAAGCTACTGATCCTGAATCTGCTGGAGTCCGGCAAGTCCGTGATCACACTGGACGCCGAGCATGAGCAGCAGGAAATGTGTGAGGCCGTGGGCGGCTGCTTCGCTGACCTCATGGCAGGAAAGTATATCATTAATGTATTGGAACCCAAGTGCTGGGATGATGGAGGTGACCCCAACGCTACCGATGCGCCGGAGGCCTTCCGCAAAAGCACTCTGTTGGCACAGCACATCTCCTTCCTGAAGGACTTCTTCCGTGCCTACAAGGATTTCAGCGACGCCCACATCGACACCATCGAGATCATGCTGTCCAAGCTGTACCGGAAGTTCGGGATCACCGAGCGCACCAATTTCAGCCGGATGCGCCCCACAGATTATCCCATCCTCTCTGACCTATATGACCTGATCGAGGAGGAGTACAAGACCTACGACACCAGCCGCCACCAGCTCTATACCGAGAAGCTCCTGCAGGAGGTGCTGCTGGGCCTGCACTCCATGTGCAAGGGCGCCGACGCTCAGTTCTTCAACGGTCACACCAACATCACCTCCAGCCGCTTCCTGGTATTCGGTGTGAAGGGAATGCTCAGTGCAGCGAAGAATGTCCGCAACGCCATGCTCTTCAATGTGCTGTCCTTCATGTCCGATAAGCTCCTGACCGTGGGCAACACCGTGGCCGCACTGGACGAGCTGTATATCTGGCTGTCCAATCCTACCGCCATCGAGTATATCCGAAACTGCCTGAAGCGTGTCCGCAAGAAGGAGTCCGCCATGCTTCTGGCCAGTCAGAATCTGGAGGACTTCGACCAGGAGGGCATCCGAGAGATGACAAAACCTCTGTTCAGTATCCCGCCCCACCAGTTTCTGTTCAACGCAGGCTCTATCGACAAGCGCTCCTATATGGAGATGCTTCAGTTGGAGGAATCCGAGTACAATCTCATCAAGTTCCCCCAGAGAGGTGTGTGCCTGTACAAGTGCGGCAACGAGCGATACCTGTTGGAAGTCCATGCCCCGGCGTATAAGGAGAAGCTCTTCGGAACGGCAGGTGGCCGCTGATGGCAGTTCCTGTTGGTGCAATCGTAAAAGCTGCCGCCACAGTCCTCACCAACGAAAAACTCCGTAAGGGTGTTGGCTGGGTGCTGGTAGCCGTGCTGTCGCCCCTTATTCTCATCGTCGCTGTCATCTGCTCTCTGGCAACAGGGGGCGCTGACCACAACAACCAGGCTGTGGCCGCAACCTTCTATGGGAGCAGTTACTCTGCGGAAGTCCCGGCTGAGTTCCGGTATCACATCGAGGAGATGCGCACAGCCTTTTCTCTTCTGGATTCGGCGGTGTCCTCTGCCAATGGGCAGATGGACAGCGGCAACGGCCTTGACCCTATCAGAGTCAAGGCCGTCTTTTATGCTCTCTGCTTTGGGGAGGATGCCCCCTCTGCACGTGCGGCAAACCGCTTCGTGGAGTGCTTCTACACTACGGAAACACGCACCCGCACCGTGGAGGTAGAGAACGAGGACGGCACGGTCACCACCACAGAGGAAGAATACACGGCAGTCGTTCCCGTCTCGTTGTATCAGGCATACGCCAATCTGGAGGCGCAGCTCGGCAGGACCATCACAGAGGATGACAAGAGCAACATCAACCACATCTACTCCATGATCGCCGGAGCCGCAGGCGGCGGCAGCTACAGCGGCGAGTTCCTCCGTGGTGACGGAAGCAGTATCGAGCTGGACATCTCCAACTTCACAGATCCAACCACGAAGAACGCCGCCGACCTCGTGACCTATGCCATCCACGCATGGGAATCCGGCTGGGGCTATGTGTGGGGAACCTACGGATGCGTCCTGACCGATTCGCTCTTCGCCTATAAGCTGGAGCAGTACCCGGACGGCGTCGGCAACTACGAGGACTTCATCCGCGCCAACTGGCTGGGCGGCAGAACGACGGACTGCGTTGGTCTCATCAAAGGCTACGGTTGGCTGAATCCCGAAACGCTGTCCATCGACTACGCCACCAACGGTATGCCCGACATCGGTGCAAACCAGATGTACTACTCCGCATCGGTGTCCGGTACCATCGACACCATGCCGGACAAACCCGGCCTGGCCGTATGGCACGACGGTCACATCGGCGTGTATATCGGAGATGGTTATGTCATCGAGGCTATGGGTACCAAGTACGGTGTGGTGAAAACGGAACTGGCCGGACGTGGCTGGACACACTGGCTGGAGATCGAATATATCAACTACGACTGAGAAAGGACGGTGCCAATGAAGCAAGTGAATCTGACTATCAACTTCGACGAGGAGAAGCTCTCCGCGCTCAAACGCTATATGGGCAAGAAAGAACTCGACCTTGACCGTGAGATGACGGATGCTCTGGTGAAGCTCTATGAAAAATATGTTCCCGCTCCCGTGCGTGAATATATCGACGAGAACGATGTACCTGCGTCCACTCCCGCAAAACCCAAGCGTACAGCAAAGCCTGCTGTGCCGAAGCCCACTGAAGAAATGGAGGTAGCACAGTGATCGGTAAGGAAGTCATCATCTGGCTTGACCAGCGCTGGTACGATGCGCTGAACAAACACCTGAAAGACGAAACACTGGAGGAACATCTGGAAGAAGTCATCGACCAGTTATGCAACCAGCTCCCCCGGAGAGAGTATGAACGCATCAGTCAGGAGATCTGGCAGGAGGATCAGGCGAACAAGCAGGCGCAGGAAGCCGCCCGTCGCTTCGCCGTGTTCCATGTGACGGAGGGACACAGCTCCACCTACTTCGTGGCCGAGGAAAATCTGGAGATGCTCCAGGTGGCCGCTCGACTGCGAAACTATATTCGCAAGCCGCCTGAAAATAATCCTGCACGATTCACCGGAATGTTTTCCTGCGGGGAGAAAATCTCTCTGGAGCAGTACAACGCCTATGTGCAGGAGCGGCTGGAGAACACCGGACGAGTGACTGGCGCATTCGATATTGACCTGGATGCCGGACGCTTCGATGCCCTGCACATCATGGACGGCTGGCAGTGCTTCCGTGTTCAGGACATCAGCTCTGCCGTGTACTTCGCCATGAAGAAAAGTGGTGCGCATCAGGAGGAGCGATGGAAAGTGTTCCTGGACCGACTGGATGGAAAGCAGCTCCTGCGTGAAACCGAGCCTGGGTATCTCACCGGAAGCCGGATGCTCCGTGCCGAAGATATCTGCTTCAGCGAGGACATCGTGCAGAACGGAAAGCTGCTGGAGTTTTGTCTGGACGGTGCGATTGACGTGGATAAGATGTTCGGCACGAACACCTGTGACTACGACAACAGTGACTGGTTCAACATCTACGCCAACTACGATATGGAGAACCGTCGCGTGTGCGACACGCTGGAGGTGTACCTGCAGCACGAAGCTGGCGGTGAGCAGGAGTTCAAGTATCGTCTCAGTGAGGAGGAGCAGGCGCTCCTGCTTCCCAGGATGGAGGACTACTGTCAGCAGCAGTGGGGGCAGAGTCTGGAGGAGTGTTGTGCCGACTATCTGGCCGAGCAGGATCAGGCTCCCCAGGGGATGCAGATGTAAGACCGTGTTGCCGCCTGTGGGCCGATTTGAGCGGCTTTCAGCGGCAGGGCGACCGAGTACCCCTCCGAGGGGATTTGGACGGGAATTGAGCCGCTTTCCGAGAGGCAGGGAAGCCGACGAAAGAAAAGCAGGAGAAAGAGCCGGGGACAAGCTGCCCCGGCTCGACCCACTTCTGCCCGCAGTGCGGGCAGTTTCCGGCTTTTTGCACCGGGGACTAAATAGCCTCTTGAAAGGCTTGCCGGACCCCATGAAACGGAAAAGTTCAGGCGGGACAAGGGGTTTCACCGGGGACAATACGAAAAAGGAGGAAAACATTGAATGGCAGATAACAACAAGGTCAAAAAGGGCTTCTGGATCACCGAGGATATGGACAAGGAAATCGATGCGTATCTGCAGCTGGACAACTGTGACAGCCGAAGTGAATTCGTGATGAATGCGCTCAAGTTCTACATCGGCTATATGAACACCAAGAATGCTTCCGCGTTTCTGCCCGAAGCGCTCTCCGCTATGCTGACCGGAACGCTGGATGGTTTCGCAGGCCGCATCAACTCTCTGCTCTTCAAGCAGGGTGTGGACATCAACCTGATGGGGCAGATCATAGCCTACGACACAGAGATCGATGACGGTGAGTATGAGCGTCTGCGCGGTAAAGCTATCCGTGATATGAAGCGCACCAATGGCCGCATCTCTTTCAAGGATGCGCTGGACTTCCAGAGATCGGTGTAAGCGATGGCGAAGCTCGTACAGAAAAGCGGCTATATCAAATCCGAAAAGGCTGGCGGGTACATGAAGTACATTGCCACCCGTGAAGGCGTGGAAAAGCTGGCCGGAAACGGTTCGGTCACCAAAGGTCAGCGTGAGCTCATCCAGAAACTGCTCACTGACTTCCCGGATGCGGCAGAGCTGTTTGAGTACGAGGACTACTGCAAGACACCGACACTTGGTACAGCCTCTGCCTTCATCACCATGGCGCTGGATGCAAACCTCCACGAAATTGATTCGGAGAGTGGGTATATGCAGTACATCGCAACCCGCCCTCGTGTACAGAAGCGCGGCACCCATGGCCTGTTCAGTTCCGCCACTGCCGTAGATCTCACGGCGGCGATGTCGGAGCTGGAAGCGCACGAAGGAAATGTGTGGACCATCATCTACTCGCTGCGCCGTGAGGATGCCGCCCGTCTTGAGTTCGACAATGCCGATGCATGGCGCACACTCCTCATGGAGAACACAGCGGCGCTGGCAAAGTCGATGAAGATATCCTTTGATAACTTCCGGTGGTACGCCGCCTTCCACGACGAGGGGCATCATCCTCACATCCACCTGATGGTCTGGTCGACTGACCCGAAGGAAGGTTATCTGACCAAGGATGGGATCGCGGCCATGCGCTCCAAGCTGACCAACACGATCTTCCGTGATGAGATGCAGAAAATCTATGAGCGCAAGGATGTGGCCTACAACAATTTGGTGGAGGCGGCGCAGGATGCCATGCGTGAGCTCATCCGCAAAATGCAGAGCCAGCTCTGTGACGATCCAGTCATCGAGGATAAGATGCACCAGCTCGTGCAGGCTCTGGAAACTGCCACCGGAAAGAAACAGTATGGTTATCTGAAGAAGCCGCTAAAGCAGCTCGTCGATGCTATCGTAGACGAGCTGTCAAAACAGCCGGAGGTTGCCGAGTGCTATGAGGTATGGAATCAGATCCGGGAGGAGCTGAACGAGTGCTACGGTCACAGCACGCCGTGGGAACGGCTCCCGCTCTCACAGCGAAAAGAGTTCCGCAGAATTCAAAACGATATCATCCGGGAGGCCGAGATCATTCGTCTCGGCCTCCCAACTTTTGAAGATGAAAAGATGCAGGACGAGCCGGAGCCGGAAGAACAGCAAGAGGATCATCAGTCCTACAACGTGTACGAACAGGCGCAGCGTTATCGTGCCGCCAAGGAAGTCCTGCAGAATGTCTATGCGCTGGATGAGAAGCACGCAGAAGCAGTCAAGGAACTGGAGCAGCTCTGGTCAGAGGGTTATACTGTTGCGGCACATCAGCTCGGCAAGTTTTATCGGGATGACCTCTCCACACTGCGTGACCATGAGAAAGCGGAACTGTGGTTCCGGTTATCGGCAGAGGCCGGAAATGATTTCTCGGAGTACGCACTGGGCAAATTGCTCCTCACACAGAAGCGTACAGAGGAGGCGATGCTCTGGCTGGGCAAGGCCGCTGACCACGGCAACCAGTTTGCCCGGTACCGTCTCGGAAAGATTTATCTCACCGGCGAGTCTGTACCAAAGGATGTGCAAAAGGCGCTGGAGTATCTGACTGCCTCTGCCGAACAGGGAAATCAGTTTGCGCAGTACACGCTGGGCAAGCTGTATCTCCTTGGCCGGGATGTGAAACAGGACCGTGAGCAGGCCAGGGAATGGCTGACCCTCTCCGCCGCCCAGGGCAATGAGTACGCCCAATTCTTTCTCGACCGCTTCGACCAGTTCAGAGATCTGTCCGTGATGCTGGCGGCGACCAAACTGCTCCACCACATGGGCAGGATCTTCCGTGACAATTCCAAGCCGCCCCACAATCCCAATGGCATCCGCATCGATTCCAAACGCAGGAAGCGTCTCAACGAAAAGCGCATGGCTATGGGCCACAAGGCTGACGATCATGAGGAGCAGGTGCAGTATCAGCAGACCATGTAAAAAGGAGGACACCATGTCAAGCTACATTCATTTCACAGAAGAACAGAAGCAGCGTGCCGCCGCTGTGGACTTGGAGGAGTTCCTCCGGTGTCGTGGCGAGAAGCTCATCACTTCCGGCAGAGAGAAACGGCTGGCCAGAGATCACAGCGTTACCGTTCGCGGCAACGAGTGGTATGATCACGCCGAGGAGAGAGGCGGTCATGCGGTCAGCTTTATTCAGCGCTTCTATTGTCTCAGCTACCCGGAAGCGGTGACCATGCTTCTGGGCGGCGAGATGGGAACGGTCTATCCCTCTGCCAGAGATCGTGCGGAGGAGCCTCCCAAGCCTTTCGTACAGCCGCCTGCCCACGGCGATATGCGGCGGGTCTACGCCTATCTGGTGAAGCACCGGAACATCGACCGGAGTGTGGTGGCGCATTTTGCAAAGGAGAAGCTCCTGTACGAAGATGCAGAATATCACAACGCCGTTTTCATTGGGACGGACGAGAACGGCATTCCCCGCCACGCTCATAAGCGCAGCGCCAACAGTTACGGCAAAGCCTTCCGCCTGAATGTGGAGGGGAGCGACCCCCGGTACAGCTTTCACCATATCGGCACAGATGGGAGCCTCTATGTGTTCGAGGCTCCCATTGATATGCTCTCCTATATCACACTCCACCGGTCGGATTGGCAAAGCCACAGCTATGTGTCCTGCTGCGGTACATCCATTCAGCCCGTGCTGAAAATGCTGGAGCGGGTGCCGCAGCTCGACACCGTCCTGCTGTGTCTTGACAACGACGATGCAGGCCACCTTGCCAGCAAGCGCATGAGCGCACAACTGACAGAACACTACACCGTGGAAAGGCTCATCCCAGAGAACAAGGACTGGAACGATGACCTGACCGCAGAAAAAGAAATGAAGAACGAGGTGAATTTATCATGCCAGAGTTTTGGGTAATGATGTTCGACCAGCTCAAGGAATCGAAGGTGGCCGTGCTGATCCTGGCAGGTGCCGGAATGTTCCTTGTCATCGGTGGCCTTGCGGCGCTTTCCCATTACTACACGCTGAATGGTATCAAGTCCAGAACGGTCGGTGATGGTCAGCACGGAACGGCGCGATGGGCAACCGACAAGGAGATCCGGCAGACCTTTGCCCACGTGCCGTTTAAGGTCAAGGAATGGCGCAAAGGCCAGAACCGCCCCGCGGAGCAGGGACTGGTGCTTGGATGCAAAGGAAAGAAAGGCGAGCTCACCGCACTGGTGGACAGCGACGATATCCACTGCCTAATGATAGGTGCCAGTGGCATCGGCAAAACAGCCTACTTCTTGTATCCGAATCTGGAGTATGCCTGCGCCAGTGGTATGAGCTGGCTGGCGTTAGACAGTAAAGGTGACCTCGCCCGTAACTATGGCACGATTGCGAAAGAGTGCTATGGGTACAATGTGTCGGTCATCGACCTGCGTAACCCTACCCGGTCGGACGGCAACAACCTGCTGACACTGGTCAACCGCTACATGGACATCGCCAGAAACGACCCGAAGAATCTGGCAGCTCGAGCCAAGGCTGAGAAGTACGCCAAGATCCTGTCCAAGACTATCGTCAACCCGGACGGAGATGACAGTGGCCGTGGCCAGAACGCCTTCTTCTACGATGCCGCTGAGGGCTTGCTGACTTCCGTCATTCTGATGCTGGCTGAGTTCCTGCCGCCCGACGAGAAAAATCCCCAGGAGCGCCGCCACATCGTTTCTGTGTTCAAACTGGTGCAGGATCTTCTGGAACCCAGCAGGACAAAGAACAAGAGCCACTTCCAAGTCCTTATGAGCAAGCTGCCGCCTGAACATAAGGCCAAGTGGTTTGCCGGAGCCGCCTTGAACAGTGCAGACCAGGCCATGGCCTCCGTCATGTCTACGGTACTGTCACGCCTGAACGCCTTTCTGGATTCCGAGTTGGAGCAGATCCTATGCTTTGACAGCGCCATTGATGCAGAGAAATTTGCCTCTGAGAAATCCGCAATCTTCCTCATCCTGCCGGAGGAGGACACCACCAAGAACTTTATGGCAGGCCTTATGATCCAAAATCTGAGCCGAGAGCTGTTTGCCGTGGCCGACGAGAACGGTGGCAAGCTGAAGAACCGTGTGGTGCTGTTCTGCGACGAGTTCGGTACCATGCCGCCTTTCGACATCCTGCCTCTGTTCTCCGCAGGCCGTTCCCGCCGTCTGACCCTGGTACCCATCATCCAGTCTCTTGCACAGCTTGAAAAGAACTACGGTAAGGAAGGCTGCGAAATCATTCAGGACAACTGCCAGGACACCATCTTCGGCGGCTTTGCGCCCAACAGCCAGACTGCCGAAGTCCTGTCCAAAGCACTGGGCAGCCGCACCGTGCTGTCCGGCTCTGTGAACAGAGGCAAGAACGACCCCAGTCAGAGCCTACAGATGATGGAGCGTGCCTTGCTGACGCCGGATGAGCTGAAGTCTATCCCCAAGGGAAGCTTCATCGTCATGAAAACAGGCACACATCCTATGCGTACCCGTCTCCAGCTTTTCCTGAATTGGGGCATCACTTTTGGAGAACCGTACACTGTGCCAGAACGTGCAAACCGAGTGGTGGCCTATGCCAACCGTGTGGATCTGGAGCGCAATCTGCCCCAGTCCAGCAAGGCCGAGGATGTTGACGAGAGCACAGCCTATGCTGTTTCCGGTCACGGCGGTATGGCGCATGAGCCTTCGCAGGAGAAACCCCGCAGGCGCAGCAGAAGCATAAAGACAATGGAGGAAGATAACGCATGAGTTACTTTGGAACGATATACGCCGACACCGAACTGCCCTCCAGAGCGAGGGCAGTTTATATGTACCTGCGTGACCGCTCGGATGCCGAGGGCAAATGCTGGCCCGGTATCAAGACCATAGCGGCTGATATGAAGCTGTCACGCTCCACGGTCAAGCGGGCGCTGGCAGATCTGGAGCGTCACGGATATCTGAAGAAGCTGCCCCGGTACCGTCCTAATGGTAGCAGCACTTCCAATCTGTACTCCGTCCAGTGAGGCTGTATAAAAGCGCAGCTCTCCGCCAAGGGAGAGCTGCGCCCAATTGCTGAACCCAGGGGCGGTTCATGATGAACCACCCAGAAGGACTCACTCTATCTGAGATTTAATACAGAGAAAGAAGCATTCTTTCTTTGTATATTAGCCCGAAGTAATCCGGTGTTTTCAAAATATCGGATTTAATTAATATATCCTTTGGACTGCAATTGACGAAATGTTTTAAGTATGTGTTTTTGATCCATATAACGTTCTTCCTCTCGGAATAGATGCACAACCTAAAACTTCTTTTTCCTTACGTGCTTTATAATAAGCAGTTATAAGCCAGAGACAGCGTTACAGCGAATGGTTACACGGCTGCTTCCACCTGGGGTACAAGTGTAGCGTGACAAATCAAAGCTCCCCCATTAAAGTCCTTACAATCAGAAAATACTGAAAGCAACTCATTAGTCATTCTGCTTTCTCATATAAAACAGATCAGCTTCGTCTCTGGGAAGTGCGCGTGAATAGTAAAAGCCTTGAATATAATCACACCCTGCTTCGCAGACACGCTGTTTCTCTGTTTCGCTTTCTACACCCTCGCATAGGACCTTCATACCCAGGTCATGCCCTAATTTTGTTAAGCCTTGTAGTAAGGCATTTCCTCTGGGAGTAGTAGACTTCAGCAAAATGTGCCGATCAATCTTGATCATGTCAATTGGGTAGTCGCACAGATCCTGCAGAGACGAATAGCCGTTCCCCAAATCATCCAGAGCAATCTGGCAGCCCATCTTTTTACACTCAAGGACGTTGCTGTAGGCAACAGTTGTGTTGTCCATCAAAGAATCCTCTGTCAACTCGATTATCAGACACTTGGGAGAAAACTGATATTGTCCCAACACAGCCCGGAAGCGCTCTGCAAAATCGCTTCGGGATACCGTCAGGCGTGTAAAATTACACGAGAGCCACAAATGTCCCTTGCCGGTCCGATTCCACTGCTCCAGTTGTTTGCAAGCCTCTTCCAGAATGTAAAAATCCAGTTTATCTATCAACCCCGCTGATTTCAAAGGTTCAATAAATACGCCCGGGGAGAGCAGTCCCTTCTCCCGATTTTGCCACCGGCTTAGAGCTTCTGCTCCTATAATTTTTCCGGTTCGATCCACAATCATCTGCATATAGAGCAGAAACTCATGTTTCTCGAATGCACCCAATAGCTTTCGCTGGAGTTCAATTTTGGTTGCCTCGCGGTTCAGTAATGCTTTGTCCACGAAAATATAAGGGCATTGATTATGAGCAGCAGCATTGTAACCCTGCCGGGCGTTAAATACCGCTGTCTCTACCGACAGATTGGCGGTGTCTACCCAGAAAACACCGGCTCGGAATAAGACACGATTCTCTTCCAAAAAAGTGCCCTCGTATTGGTTCAGCTGGTTTAGAATTTCCGTCACTCGGGTAGCAGCCGCTTCCTCTGAAGGCGCTTGAAAAGCCAACAGAAACACGCCATCACCAATTCGTGCTGCAAAATCTCCATCTGCAGCCACATGAGACAGCACATCGGCGGCATAGCGTTGGATCTCCTCCGCTTTCAAAACCCCCAAGTACCGCTCGATCCGCTGTACATCCAAAGAGATATAACCCAAATAGTACAATGCATAGTTGGCAGGAGTAATACAGTGACCGAAGGTGTTCTCAAAATAAGATTGATTACCAATGCCCGTCAGCGTATCAATGAACCGAATTTTGTTGTTTTTCTTTCTGGACTTTCTGTACCAAAGCAAAACTGCCGCAAGCACCGCAATGATCAGAAGCAGGATACCTCCTATGATTCCGGTCCACCAGTACAGCTTCTGTTCCGGCTGCGGTTCCGGCACGCGCAATGACAGTTCTAAAATCTGCTGCGCCGACAGATTCTCCAGGGATGACCGGATTGCTTCCTCGACCCAGTTTGGGGTGATGGCTGTGAACGCAACGCAAATTTCTGTATGTCCATCATATTGCAGCAATATCAATTCACGCTCTGCCGTCTCAATTTCTCCACGAACATAGGCCGATACCAGTTCTACCTGAGCGTTCTTCGCAAGGCGGTTCTGCTGATTGATCATTCCGGGATGAATATAGACAAATTCCAGTCCGGTAGTTTGAGAAATCTGTTTATACAACTCCGGCAGGACCCCTTGGTAACTATCCGACCGTGTGTCGTAATACTCAAAAGGAAACAGGTCTGGGTTTCCCGCCACATAGACAGTATCGTTTTTCGCTGTTTCTGTAGCAGTTGCATGATTTGGCAGCCCCAGAAAGAGTGCAACTATCAGAATTGGAACTACCATCCATTTTCTCATAATTCACTATCCTCAAAATCTTGGCGCAAATTCAGAAATTGCTCTGCAAATGCGTTCAAAGCGTCATCCGTCCGGTCGGCCAGTGCCGCTATATCTTCCCGAATCTTAACAATAGCCTCGGTGTATAACTCGAGTCTTTGGGTCTGTGCCTGACCTTTTTCTTTAATTTCCAAAAGAAATTGATCCGTTTCGTTTTTTGCCTGGGAACGGAGCTGTTCGGCTTCCTCTTGGGCCTGCCGAAGAAGCTCTGCGGCTTCCCCTTGGGCTTGGTGGCGGAGCAGTGCAGCCTCCTCCTGGGCTTGCTGGCGGAGTTGCTCAGCATACTGTCCAGCCTCCAGCAGCATGGTACCTACATCGCATGCGTTTTGCTTGTGGACAGACAATTCTGCCTCCAGATCGTCTATCTTTTTCTGCAGCCGTGAACGTTCTTCACGGAAAGAGTCTGCTTCTGCCATAAGCTTTGCATTGAATTCTTCATTCATTGTGGCTATGTATTGACAGACACTGATTTTGGAATAGCCAAACAGGGCACTTTTCAGAATTTTCTTGTCCATAATATACCTCTCACTTGATATTAATTTTTTGACGTTCAATGCGTCCCCAATTCAGCTTTTTCTTTCTATAGCCAATGAATGCTGTCGCACGGACAAATGCCATGATAAAGCGAAGAACGCAAACTTCAAAGAAGCACAGCAGCACGGCTTTCACTACATCCATGAATGAAATCTTTAAATCTATGGTTTGGATTCTGGCAAAAAAGGCAGTTAGTGTCAGCACACAATTGTACAATGCATAAATCAAGAAGAACAGTACCATAAATGGCACATTGATCAGATCTACTGCAAAGGCCAAAATCATAGTGATTACGCCAAATATTTCAATAAAGGGGGACAGCAGCTCATAAATCAAAAAGTAAAAGTAGGAAATAAAGCTGACTGGGCCAAATTTGGGGTTAGCCAGCATCACGCTGTGCTTCCACATACTCTGAAACAGGCCCAGATGCCACCGTTTGCGCTGTTTGCGCAAATCCTGCAGACGTTCCGGCACTTGGGTCCAACAGATGGCATCGGTAGCATACTTAATTGCATAGGGCATGTCGTTTGTGACACAGTATTCGTGAAGCTTTACCACCAATTCCATATCTTCGCCCATGGTAGAGTGGTCATATCCTCCGGCGGCGATGACCATGTCCTTTTTAAACAGGCCAAAGGCACCGGATATAATCAGCGAACCGTTGAATTTATCAAAGAGGATTCTGGACGCAAGGAAGGAACGATCATATTCCAGTACCTGCATACACGCCAGAATGTTATTGGGGAGCTGATACTCCACCACCCGTCCCCGTTCCAATGTTGCACCATTGCACGAACGGACCACGCCGCCGACCGCAACCACATTCTCCTGCTCAAGAATCGGACGGACGATTTTGCTTAAAGAGTCATACTGGAGCACCGAATCCGCGTCCATACAAATGAAATAGGGATACCGGCAAGCATTAATGCCCATGTTCAAGGCATCTGCCTTTCCACCGTTTTTCTTACGGATCAGGGTCAAGGGCACCTTCTGCGCAGTCGTTTCATAGATAAATTCCTCGGGTTGGCAGGGGATTTTCCGATGAATCGAGCGGCGGATCGGGTGCATATGGAAAGCTTCGATCAATTTCTGGGAAGTGGCATCCTTGGAGCCGTCATCCACCACAATGATTTCATACAACTTATATTCCAGAGCCAAGAGTGAACGGACAGTTTCCACCACTGTTACCTCTTCGTTGTAGCCTGGAACAACAATACTGATGGGTATGTAGTAATCCTGAAGCAGCGTATTTTTCAGTTTTTCTTGTTGCCGCTTTTTATACAATTCAGACGATCCAATTACAACCGCCAGAAATAAAAAAGTGGAGTAACCGATCATATAAAGTATGAAAAGGACATTTACCCAGTCCAGCATATTCTTGACCGCCATAAACAGCGCATCATTTACTGTCCAGCCCAATGCCAACCGCCTCCTTCTCTTTCATGTTCTTTTGGTCAAACCGGTATCGCATGATTTCACCGGCATATCGGTCACGGCCTTCAAACACATCAATCATGTCTGTGTAATACAGCCCCAGAGCCATCAAGCTCTGGGAAGCATTGAACCGCACATGCCAGTTTGGACTATGGAGCAGCTCTTTCAAAATGGCCACAGTCCGGTCACCTGGGTAGCCGGACAGTGCTGAAGCGGTGATCGAGGTGTATATCCACTGGTCGTGCTGATATTTCTCGACAATATCCGTTAATACCGGATAGGCAGGGGGATAGGCATACTTGCCCAAATAACGGATGCAGCTATAAGCAACCTCATCATCAACACCATGTGAGGTCAGCAGCTCCAGAATCCGTTCCTGATGATCAGGAGATGAGAACCGGAAATAATCCACGATCACGCGCTGCATCCGATTGGAAAAACGATCAAAATTATCCCACAACCGTTCAGCCAGCTGCTTAGTGTCCCCGGAGAAGTTCAGCAGACCGTCTGTGATCATTTTAGGATGGTGGTAGTAGGTGCTTTCATTTAAAATCCATAGGGCATTCATCGTACACTCCGCACTGCCAATGGAATAAATTGCCTGCAGAGCGTTCTCGCGAACATACAGAGATGGGGAATGAACCAGTTCCAGCAGTATATCCATGACGATGCCGATAGGTTGTCCTTGAAAGATCTTATATTTTTTGATGATATAGGGAAAGTAGGCCGCCTGAATCTCGCTTTTTTCCCTATACTCCAAAGTCAGGTAAGTGAATAAAGATGAAAGTTGTCTTATATAGTCCTTAGTCTGTTCGGGGTTCTGGGCAAACAAATCATCCAGAGTCATGTCAAAGGCCATAAGATTATTAATCTTTTTCAGCTTTTTGGACAGGTATTTGCAGTGATCCTCCGTTACAGTCCGATCCGCAATGACCTGACGCACGATTCTGATAAAACGCTGGCTATAATGGTTCAATCGTTTATCTTTTACGCGAAAGACAAAGATACAGGCAATATTAAAACCAATCATAGCGACACAGACCGCCAAATATGCGTATATCAATATTTCTGCTTTCAATGTTCATCCCTCCAAACGCTTTGTAGGATATAGTAGGAGGGCTTTAGCCGCTCGTGATAAGTCACCTTGTTTCCCCAGCCTTCCAAGGCGGCGGGCTTGAGCGCAATACGGCGATCTGCGGAAGCAGAGGACAGCCCCAGATACATGGTATTGATGGTGATATATTCGATGCCGTAATTCCCGTCGTAATAGTCATCGTGAATGGCCATTTTGGAAGGATCGGCAAAGTTCAGCAGCTGCCAGGGAATCTTGATTTCAATATAGTCACCGTAATGAATGAAATCTGCCAACGAATCAAAGGCATCGCTTTCCGGGTTTGCATTTCCGTAGCGCAGCTGACCGGTAGGGAAGGTCTCACACAGGGCTGTGGGATCGTCCATCAGATGGAAATGGCTCATTTTCAAAATCATGTCAATGCCGACAAATTCCGGAGAATCCACATCAGGAATATTTTCCTTGTAGTAGGCACCAAAACCGTAAACATAGCGGCTGTAGGTGGAGCGCAGTGCTTCATACCGCTCCTGCACCAGTATTTCGCTGTCCTCTTTCCCGTGAATACGAATTATAAAGTCGGCATTGCGGTCAAAGAGCAGGTTTTCCCCACGGCAGAAATTACTTCCGCTTTTCGGCGTGGTATCAACGGGAATGTATAGGGTCTCTGCTTCAAAGTCCAGTTCTTTCTTGTATATCAAAAGATAAATAAAGCGCTCATCGTATTTCATGCTAAGGGAGGAGTTCTCTCCCTGTACCACAATGTCCTCCGCTGTCCACTCCGAAACATCTCCGTCCACATAGCTGACGCAGCGCTCCTCGCCGGGGTCAAAGGAGAGAAGACCGAAATACTGTTCGTTGGTTTGGTAGTCCGACCAATAGGGGTTGCGGGTCATATCGATGGCGTGCATGGTGTTCCAGGTACGCTTGAACCACTCATCCTGCCAGGAAAACACACAGCATCCGGCGCAGCCGGATTCAACAATATCTTCGTAGCATTCTACAATAGCATCGCCCTGCTCGGTTTCGGACATATGTCCCTGATTTCTACCGGTGTTGGCGTCCTTCTGCGCAAGTCCTCTGCCGGTGGAAACACCGAATTCCGAGATTACCACAGGCATGGTGTGGTGATTCGTCAACGCCGTCAAATAAGCCCGATAGGTATTCAGTTTGCCGTCTTCTGCAAAAGCAAGAGGGTCTTCGATGCCGTAGGGTGTCCAATCCGTGACATAACTTAGATAATCCGGATAGTAAGGATAAACGTGGTAGGAGGCAAACTGACCGGAGAGGAAGTGTTCTGTACAAAGGATCTTCTCCACGTCGATCTCAGCGCATTTCGACAAATACTGGGATACCTTCTCAGGGTACTCAAAGGGGTCGGTGGTGGGCCAGTTGGACATTGCTACTAAGCGCTGCTGCTTATAGCGTTCAGATTCATACTCGATGATCTTGTCACCCACCCGGCAAAGCAATGTTTCAAAAGGGGTTACGATCCCATCTGTATACATATATTTTCCTGTGTAAGAGGTGTACTCCGGCCGGTCTTTATAGTTTTGGTTTGTAAACTCCACCGTCTGACCTTCCCACTCCACGCCCAGAATATAGCCGATTACCCACTGGGAAATATCGTGCTTATATGTACCGCTACCCGCCGAAGCATAGCGTCCCAGTGAGATTTTCTTGTTTCCATGGAGTACATCCACCAGGGTGCGGCAGTCCTCAATTAGAGTGTCAAAGAAACGTTCATCATAGGCATCCATATGGGAGTTCTGTACATAGTCATTCACCCAGACGCCATGGATCAGATACAGCGGTTCCTCCCGTCCCCGGTTGTACGCATAAAAAGCATTATAAAATTCATCGGCCTGGATAGTATAGGCACGGATGGTGTTGGCACCCATTTCCTGAATGTAGCCAAACCAGCGATAATAGCTTTCCTCATCAATGTCGAAATCCGTGGACCATTGTCCCGGCTCGCCGGAACCAATGTTGACACCTTTGATTTCAAAGTCTTCCCATTGACCGTCCTTTAAGATCCGGAACTCCTCTCCTTCGGTTCTGACAAAGGTAGTCACCGGCTTGCCCGGGTCCATATCAATATACCAGCCAAGGTGATAATAGGCATAGTCTCCGAAAATATAAATCACAACGAGAGTGGAAACAATGATGATAAACTTTTTCACGGTTCCACCTCTCAGTCAGCATTTTCGTTGTATTTTTTCACTGCAGATTCCGCAGAGAATTCTCGGATAGCATCAATGTTCCGGTCCATCCAGTTTCCGCGCTCGATCAGGAATTCCTTGAGTTGACTGATTGCTTCATCATAGGAACAGATTTCTCGGTCTTCACCTTTTAAGAGACTGTACTCTGCCTGGAAGCTGTAACCCCACTTAGCAAAATTCCGCTCAATAGCAGGTCCCAGATATGCAATGGTCTGGTCAATGTAATTCATCAGGTATTCTTCGCTCAGAACACTTTGACGCAGCTCTTTGTAGCGAGTGATAATGGCTTCTGTAAAATCCTCGTCACGGCAGAGCATATGGTAAAGCAGGCGGTTCTGGGTATCAAAGTCATGAAGATTGACGTGCAATTCCATATAGTTGTCGCAGGCATTGTTGAAATCCCATACACAGATTTTGTATTTCCCGGAGGTATCCTTATAAAAATATGTAGAAAGTCGACCTGCGTCTATATTGCAAACAAATTCATTCAGAATGTAGTAATCTACAAAAGAAGGAACGTCAATCCACTGTGTGTACCCATAATCCTCGCTATCGTAATCATAGGAATAAAGCGCTTTTTCAAAGGCGGAAAATTCAAGCTCGATTGCACGGCGCATTTCCTCTGTCTGATTGACCGTTCCGGGGTAAATCACTTCTACGGGAATCCGCGCGACATAGGAATAATTGCCGTAGTCATGGATTACAGAAGTGGTCTCTTCGAAGGGGTATATATCATTGACTCGCAGCACATAGCCGCTGAAGCTGTTGCCCTTCTTTTTTACCTCCATGGAAAGACGGGAGTCATCATAACCTTTGGTGATGCTTTCCGTCATTAGGTACAGTCCCTGATAGCTGCCATCGATGACCACTTCGCAGAAGCGGACATTGGGGGCATACTCCATCATTTCTCCGGCAATGTTGTACCACATATAATTGCGGACTAAGGATTTATCCAGAAAGGGGCCGTGGAGCACCCACTCATGGTGGGCATCCATTCCCATAACAGATTGATTGTTGTTGATGCCGTCATCATAGATCAGCGTAATGCGGTAAGACTTCTTGTCAAATTCACGGGATGAACGTCCCCGAATGTTGATCAGGACTGTGCTGGCCAACGAAGGAGCATCCGTTACATGGTTATTGGTATCGGCATTGTCCGTAATTTCAAGAGACGCCTTAAGACGGGGCTCACCCGCTTCGGTGACGGTGTAGTCCACAATGAAACCTTTATCATCAAGAATGGGAGCACCCGGTATATCATGACCGCCGGTTTCAATTTCTACCAGGGGCAGATGGGTACACAGAAGATTATCCCCATGGGAACAGGCCGCTTTTTCTCCGGCCTCCAAATGCTGGTGGATGCGGCTTTCTTTTTTCTCAAAGTCTGCCACAGTCGCAACTGCTGCCAATCCAACACACAGCGCGCAGACCAGCATGCCGATCACAATCCGTTTCACGGGGTTCACCTCCAATCCATTAAGCTGATTTCTGCTTATCCAATATAGTCCTCAATCGGTGTTCCGTGCATTCTGGCAATTCTGCGGAGCACAGAAGAATGGGCGTTGAGCCCTGCTTCCTGAATGAAATAGTTGGTTCTGGAAGCTCGGACAGACTCCATATTACCGCCCAGCAGCATTTGATAACCGCACTGCAGCCAGACCTCGTCTGCGGGAATACTGCGGACGGAATAGGGATAGGCAAAGGTCACCGCTGACGGAATATCATAATTTTTCAAACAGTCTTGCAGCGTCCGGAAATCCTTGTAAGCATCCATCTGAAAATCTGCCATGGTGTCCGGTTCTCCGCAGTCGGCACCAATGCGCCCATCATGCTGGTAAACGTGCAAACCATAAGAGTGACTTGCAATTTCCACATGACCGGAGGCAGACATTTCCGCCAGCTCAGCCCATGTACAGTATGGCGCCGGACTTTCAGAGCGTAGTTCCGGAGCTTCGGATGCCGTGTGGATCTCGATACCGATCACCGCGAGAACCGCTTTCATGTTGTACTTCTGCAGCAGCGGGAAAGCGTTTTTATACACGCCCAACTTGCCGTCGTCGATTGTCAGAATCACCGGTTTTTCCGGCATTTCACCCTGTCCGTTTAAATATTGGGCCAGTTCCCGGACGGTGATTGTGGTATATCCGTTTTGCTGAAGCCATTGCAGGTCATGCTCAAACTCGTGATAATAGATCGCATATTCATCAAAGGCAATTCCGCTGTCCAGATCCTCCTGGGTGACGAACTCGTGATACATCAGTACCGGCACGCCGAAAACTGTTTTCGGATTTTTATTTTCTGACGCGATCTCCGATTCTGCCATTTCACCGTCTGTTCCGACGGCCAGCACCTGATAAGCGTAACTGCCATTTTCAGAGGCCGTGATGTCATAGTAACTATGATCTGCGGTCTTGCCGATGGTGATCCAGTCGCCGGATGCATCCTGCCGCCGGATTTCATATTCACAGCCTGTGTTCTCATCTGAGAAGAAGAGTACATTAGTGGCAATATCCAGCCGGGATACCGATGTGATCTCTGGCGATGAAAGAGAAACAGATTCCGCCGGAACGTCTGCTGCAAGGAAAATTGTGCCTGCAGATTCCCCGTGAGGCCCCAGAGCCGTAACCTGATAGTCGTAGCTGCCCGGTTCCGGCTGCGAATCGGTATAATACGCTGCCTCTGTATCAGTAACAAACTTAAAATCAGGACTGCCGCTGATCCTGCGGTATACACGGTAGCCGATTGCGTTATCTACCGGACCCCAAGAAAGAAGTACACTGTTTTTGTCATTTACAACGACCTGGAGGGACTCTGGGCATTCCGTCACCTGAGCGCTGCAACCGGATAAAGTCAATCCTATCAAGATGAGACAGGCTGCTATAAAAACGCAGCGGTTAATTAGAAACTTCATCATTTTGCATCACAATATTTACATATTCCACACCGCCCAGAGCGTAGATACCGTTAGTGATTCCTGTATTCTCATGTTCTACCTTGCTGAGCAGCTTGCTGCTGATTTCGTAAATAAACTCCACCGTAGTTTCAGTGGTGTTACGCACCCGAAGGACGGCCTTGCGGTGGAAAGTTTTGAATATGTATGCCTGAATAACATCCTGCCGATTGTATGCAGCCCGGATAATCAGCAACATCCGGTTGTCGTTTTTGATCATACCCAGCATCAGTATCACCAAAAAGGTGACGGTGCTTCCGATTGCAGCTACCATATAGTCGCCAACACCGCAGCAGATACCGACGATAATTGTCCAGAAGATATAAATGCTGTCCCGGCTGTCTTTGATGGCGGTACGGAAACGAACGATGGAAAGTGCGCCCACCATACCAAGAGACAGTGCAATGTTGTTGCCGATGACTGTCATCACCGTTCCGGTCAGCACCGTCAGAACCACAAGAGATGCATTGAATTTCTTGCTGTAAATAGTGCCTCTGTGTGAAATGGCATAGGATAGGAAAATAAAAAATCCCAGCACAGCAGACATAACAATATTAACGGTTACCTCTTCTAAGGTGAGCTGTCCGGATGTCTGAAACATATTCAGAATCTCATTTTTCATGGTAATTCCTCCTAAATGTGGGTTTGGTAAGCGTTCTGTCTGGCCAGAACGTATTTGCTGACCGATAGTTCGCTTCTATTGATGCTGTTAATGAGCTCGCGGATGTAGCCAAGCAAAAAACCGTTAAACTTGACCTCCATCACCACATCATAGGGATCCAAAACCGGATTCATATTCAGATTGGGGTCGAACAGGTCAAACGAACTTTCCGTAGCCACAATCTGATTATCAAAGGTGATACGGATTTTGTTTTCTTTCGCAATGAATGCCTTGCGATGATATTCCACGATGGTTACGGGACGATAGGCGTGTATCTGCATGAACGCATATATTTCTGCCGCAAAGGAGTCTGGGTATGTCAACAGGGGAGATAAATCTCCCTTGATGATACGAACAGCATCCTCTCTGCTGATTTTCAGGGATCGCTTGAGCTGCTGCATACCTTGCTTTTGCTTCATTTCCAACATAGCAAACGTCTGTTCCGTGTCATAAATCCGCAGCCGCACCTTTCGCCGCAGTTCCGTACCCGCCTGTTTTTCAAAGAAGTCTCGGTCATAGGGTGTATCGAAATACAGAGACCGGATTCGGTATCCATGTATGCCGTTGTGTTCATCCTGGAGAAGCGCCTGCTCCAACAGGTGACTTTTCTGCCGAAACTCGGCTATATTGATTAAGAATTTCTTCTCTTCCCGAAGCACCTGATTCATGTGAGCAACCACCTCCCAAGGAAACATATCTATATCAAGAAGTAATCGGTTATTTACATATACGCCAGATTATCTGCACCCAGTTTGCTGCTTTTTACTGTCATACATCATATTGTCTGCCGTTTTTAACAGCTCTTCAAAATTTAAACCGGGATATTCATTTGCCGAAGCAACGCCGTAGGAAACGGTGAGTCTATCCACATACCTTCCGCTCCACTGGGAAACAAGGCGATTGAACAGTGCAACTCTTTCATGAACAACCTCTGTCTCTGCGGTCATTGCTACCAAAAATTCATCTCCGCCCATTCGGAAACACTCTGCCACATCACCAAAAGCATCTTTGATGCACTTGCTGACAGCAATAATCATCTCATCACCGGCCACATGACCGAGCGTGTCATTGGCCTTTTTCAGCATATCAATGTCCAGAAATATCAGGTGTAAGGCATTTGACGGAGATCCCGTTTTTTGCTGAGCTTCAAAAATGGTGTAAGCATAGCGGTTTTTCAGACCGGTCATAATATCTGTCAAGGCATACTCTTTGTACCGCTTGGTTTGGGCGATATCTTTGATAGCCAGATTAAGCTTCACAAACGTACTGATCATTACCGAAGCAATGATAACGAGTACTACGCCCAATGCCCAGTGCAACCAGTTTCCGCCCCGTGAATAAGCAACTATTGTGATCACCAACATACCCAGCAATACCCATGTGCCATACCGGATCACGTCTCCGACCAAAAAAAGATCCCGTTTCCATAGCAAAAATACGGCGAAGATACCCGCGGCAGCAACGCACTCCACATGCATCAGGATCAGCATTTCAGAAAAGTCCACCAGCCCGGTCAGGAACAAAATCCATTCTGCGATCAGCATGACTTTTGCCACAATCACGATCCATCGTAGGGAAGCCAGCTTCTCTGTGCAAATAGACTTGAGGATTCCAAGCAGAGAAAGTGGCATCAAGGACAGAGCAAGATAGTTTAATGTACCTGATGCGGCAAAGGATCCGGTGGAAATTGCCCAAACATATGCTTCTGTAAAAAACCATGTACCCACAGAGGCTGTGAATAGGCTGATCCAAAGAAGAGGATGATAACTTTCTTCCGGAATTACGCCATTTCTGCCCCAAAACACAAACCATGTGGTGAGCGAGGCGATAGCGCAAATCAGCATAACAAGGGAAAAGACCAAATGAAATGCATCTTCTTCGAGGATTTGGAATCCATATTGTGCGGCTAATGTCAAACGAATGTATCTGACTTCGGAACGATAACCGGATTCGCGTTCTGCGATATGTATTACGATTTCCTTGCCGCTGTACTCGGAGCTGAGAGGAATAAGCGCCACATAGTGACCCATATCGGTTTTCACCATGCCAAAGGTAGACGGCAAAGCATGAAATATTTCCACACCATCCACATACGCTGTCATAGCTTTATAATTACACATGATTTGGAGAATCGCATGATCCGGCACCTGCGGCAGAGTGCGGATAATCTGAATATTGGGATTCTCATCCTGATAATCATAAGGGAATGTTATTTCTGACCGGGTACCGTCCGACTGAGATAACATCCAACCATCGGATAAATCCTCATTGAAGACATCTTTTGTGTAGGTAGAATTTTCTTCAATTCCAATTACTGTAATCAGCATTAAAATCAAAGTTAAAGCAAAGACCCAATTTAGTATTTTACGGAATCGCTTCAATGTGGATCCCTCCCTTCAAATGAAACAGCTTGCGTTATATCCGTCACAGAAAGCAAAACACGAGTATTTCTGGCAAAAGTACCGTCCCCAAGAGTGGGATCAGCCACTTAAATTCTTTGTCAGCCATATGGCCGCTCCTCCTTCGTTAATGTGGAGGTTTGATTCATGCAACCGGATACCGCAGGTTTCGCAGTTCTTCCAGAATCTGTGCGTTTGTTGCTTCCTTGGTTAAATATCCACTGGGCTTCAGCCGCATGACGGCCTTTGCGTGTTCGCTCTCCGAACAGACGGTAACAAAAATGATATTGACCTTCGGATTGATCTTTTTAACTTTTTCTGCGAGAAAAAGACCCTCCAATCTTGGAGGATTGATCTCACAAAGGAGTACATCGCATCCGAACTTTTCCGCATAATCCAGTGCAGACTCTGGAGAAAAAAAGGCTTGCACGTCAGCGTAAGGGTATGCTTTGTCTGCATTCTCTTTCAAAGACTGCAGCATAATCGGTGTATTATCGACACATACGATAGTCATTCATATTCCTCCTCGCCGGAACATACTGAATCAATTATGTATTCTATCAAAACGGGCGTTACAAAGGTGTTACACAAAAAGCGAGAGACAGATTTTCTCTGCCTCTCGCTTTGATCGCTAATATGTGCTTTTATTTTTGCGCGCCGGGGAACGGCTGCACAGCTAAAGCGTCTTAAGGAGTAAATACGCGGTTCATCTCGACAATCTGACCATCTTCAACGCGTATTGTCGTGTTATATGGCGTAAAGTCGTAATTTGTGACCGCACCGATCAGAAAGTCTCCGGGATAGATAATAACTTCACCCTGCTCCAGATCCGCATTGTCGATTCCCTTAAAATCAGCGGAAACACGAATGGTTGCCTCCCCAATTTCGCACCAGTTTTTCACATCGTTGAAACCTGTCTCGTAGAATATGCCACCGTCATCTGTAACAAGGTCAAAGCCGCCGTTTTCCAATCCGCCATTGATGGAAATCGTTCCCGCTTCATTCTGCTCTTTAGAAATGACTTTGACTTCACCAGAGTGTCTAACAACGGTATCACCAACTTTCAAGTTAGCAATATCCACCATGTCGTACTTATCGTAAGTGTATATTTTAAGATCCATCTGCATACGTCCCTGATCATCGACATACGCATCACCTTCATCCAGAGATATTGAAAGAATGGCATCCGTCAGATTCTCCATAGTGGTATCAGGGAGAGGCCTTATTTTTTGAGCATTCTCTGTCTGCCCAATATCAGTCGTATCATGATTTTCCGCTATTACAGCAATCTTCTTCTCAGTAAGTACATCATTTTCTCCGCCATCTGTCTGTGAATAAGCGCACCCGGAAAGTAAGAGGCATGACGCCATCAATAATATGATTGTCTTTTTTGTTAACACAGTTCTACTCCTTTCTTAATTCAGAGGACGCAGCAGGTTTCCGTGAAAAAGAAAAAACAAAATCACTGTAAGTCCGATACCTCCAACACCTGCAAACTGAACAGCAAAGCTCAATTTGCTCTTGCCTTTTTTACGAAAAGCAACAGACAAGCCAAGACCAATTCCGCAAAACAAAGCTGTGGAAGCCATGATAATGGATACGATCCATCCCAGGATTCCTAAAAATCCATCATACCGAGGATTAGCAATTACGCCGAGAAACAGATAGAAATATGAAAAGCCAACATAAAACAAGAGCAGCAGAATATTTGTGACCCGTCCAATCTTGTCCAGCTTGCTATAGATCACGCCGTCAGCTTTTTTCGTGCATACCGCAATCAAAATGCCTGCAACTACTCCCACGATTGCTTCGATAGCGGTGTATAAAAACATAGTCTCCCTCCTGTTTTCATGTCTCTATAAATATAAACCTCTCTGCGTTACAAAGCTGTTACAGACGAAAAAAGACGGCAGATTCATCTTCTGCCGTCTTTTTATTATTCCTTAAATTGTAGCATAGCACAGGTTTCTTCTGCCCAGCTATATTGCGTCATGTATTCACCGTGAAACTCCGGCTTTCCGGTTTCCAGGAAACTGAGATAATCGCATCTTACCAAGTTGGTATCAATACGATAATAAGGGGTATCATGCTGAAGAACATCCTCTGCTCGAATTGTCTTCATCGTATTCTTCAAATCCAATACCAGCTGTCGCAGGTAAGCTGCATTCTTGGTATCGTCCGTATCATCGGGGAATAAAATCGCGCAAATTTGCTTTGCCGTCATTCCCGCACCGTTGCGGTCAATCAAAACTGCTAAAAGTTCTTTTGCTTTCTTTCGTTTGAAAGGAAGGATTTCTCCGTTATATAGCACCTCGAAATTTCCAAAGCATTTGATGGTCAGCAGTTTTTCTGTGGCTTTGACTCCCTTGATATGGTCGATTTCTTTCTGTACAGCTTCCGGTGTGATTGGTTTCATCAGATATCCGGAGACATGGAGCTGAAAAGCAGATACAGCATATTCTTCATATCCGGTACAAAAGACGATCTTGCAGCGGGGCTGCAACTCAAGCAGTTTTTCGGCAAGCCCCAAACCGCCGATGCCGCGCATATTGATATCAAGAAAAGCAACATCGACCGGATTTTCTGTTGCGTATGTAAGCGCTGCAGAGCATGAAGAAAAAGCCTCTACCATTTCAATGTCAGAAGATGCACTTACCGCTTCCTGCAAGGTTTCGAGCATATATATTTCATCATCAACCGCTATTGCTTTCATACTGTCACTTCCTTTGGGATCATAATAATTGCTTTGGTGCCTACACCGGGTTTGCTCTCCATAACGAGAGCACCGTTTACCATTGCTTTCAGTCTTCCACGGATATTACGCAGACCTACATGCTTTTTCTCATCAATAGGTGCATCCGTATCAAATCCTACGCCATCGTCTGTTACCTCAACGCAAAAATGTGTCGGGGTTTCGTAAGAATGAATCTTGACCGTTCCGCCTGTTTCAAGACGCATCAGGCCGTGCTTGATTGCATTTTCCACAAGGGGCTGAACAGACAAGGCTGGTAGAACAAACTCGGTCGCCTCCACATCATATTCAATACTCATATCAGGGAAACGAACTTTTTCAATATTGACGTAATACTCAACATGTTTGATTTCATCAGCAAAGCGAATCGGTGTCACACTGTCAAGCTCGCTGAAATTTCCTCGGAGATACAGACTGAAGTTCCGCACAAGATCAAATGCCTTTTGAGGGTCTTTGAGACACATTCGCTCAATGGTTCCCAGCGTATTATAAATGAAATGCGGCTGGATCTGCGAAAGCATGATGGAAATCCGACTTTCTTTCAGCTCCGCTTCTACCATATTTTTCTCTGCTTCAAGTCGGCTTCTTTGCAGCTCCAGTTCTTTTGCTTTTGTTGCGGCATTGATGTTTCCGGGGATCAGACGCAGGACCACAAACAAAGCCGCAATAAACAAAACAACGAATACATATTTGGAGATAGCCCCGCCTTCCCACAGACCTATAGCAGTTGCGACAGCATCTGCCTCAAACGCAAGGACCAGCAGCGCCATGCCCATGTGAACCAAGCGTTCTTTCTTACTCGATGTTATGTATTCTTTTATCAGGCAACCAAGCAAAACAACATTGGCCACACTCTGTGTGATTACCCAAGGCAGCCAGGTATCATAGAAATACACATCCGTCAACACGGGCAGAACAAAGTATATGCCGATTGAAACACCTGAGGCAATAGTCACAATATAACTGATTCGTTTTGTCTCTTTCAGGAAATAGGTGATGATTCCCGAGGCGAACAGCATATAGAACATCATGGAAAAACCAAGAATGCTCGTGTTCGCAGCTCTGGATTCGTTCCAGAAAGATACGCCGGGAGCACTGTATGCCAAATAAATGACGGCAGACAAAATCGTTGCGCCGAGAAGCCAGATAATCCGAGTATTGGGAACATGGAGCAATGCCGAGCACAAAGCAGAACCTAACAGAACAAGAGACACGATCACGAAGAACAGTCCGATATTTCGTTGGGTCTGACCGCTATCCAATACATCGCTTTCAAAATCAATACCCGACCAAAGTGACATATTGGACAGCATTTCGTCAATTGCGTTTTCGTTTCCAAAGCGATGGGGATTGTGAATCAGAATTTCAATCGACTCTTCACTTCCACTCGACAACATATAACCGGTCCAATACTTACTGCAAGCAGAACTTCCGTAGAGAGGATTCTCGATATCCATCACGTAAGGTTCATTGCTGCCTTCATAAATCGTCAGGCTGATGTGATTGCTATAAAATGCAATAGGCAATTCTCCTCTATACACACCAACATACTCGCCATCGGGTGTCAGCATGTGAAAATTACCTCGCAGGGTTACATCCCCTTTTGTAGCGGGGATATGCTGGCCTTCCGTAATTTCCTGCCACTGTCCATCACCAATGCGATACTCACCATAGAATCGAACCTTGGCTACAGTGGCACTGATTGCCTGCGTACTGTTGACATGATTGAACCACATCAGCAAAGCGGCAAGAAGAATCAATAACAGAATGCCCGCCACTTGTAAATATGAACTTTTGAATATTCGCAATTTGCTTTTTGTGTTTGGCATTCGTCTGACCTCACTTAATCCCCATAAATGTTTTAGGGTATAAAAATTCAAAATACATTGTACCTCAAAGCAGTATTATTTTCAATAGCTCTCCGAAAAAATCAAAGACTTGTTTATTAAACGATAGTGGTTAGAAGTTAAAAACATACTTTTCAGTTTTATAATCCATCATCGATGCAATGTTGATGACTTGTTTTTGCTTTCTTTCCGCCAGCTCTGCAAACTGGGCAGCGCCGCCCCAGGAGTGGGTAATGTAAGTCACGACCACATCGGACTCCTGGACCATCCACTTGTTCCGCCAGGAGATAGCAAACCGAGGATGTACTGCTTCCAGTCCCTCCGGATAGAGTGTCTCCATTGGATCATAGGCAGACCAGTCCTCCTTGGCTCCCGGCATATAAGCCAGCACAACGTTGTAGTTGATGTGCGAATATTTTTGTTTCAGCAGCCGGAGCGTATGCAAAATGGCGCTGTCGAAACTACCCTGGTTGCCCACCAGAAAGGAATCGACACCTTCCGCAATCAGATCAGTCAGGACTGGTAGCAGATACTCCGTCAGACCTAAAGGGACATCCTTATGTCCAAAGAAACAACATACCATTTTACCACCAATCGCAGGTTTTCAAGCGCCGTCATTTGCGTGTAATTACTTGCATTTACATATTTAATTTTACTGTTGCTCAAAATATTAGTCAAGTGCTTTCGCACACGTGCAGCAATTTTTAACAAACTAAAGTACAATATTAGTGTAAAAGTATGAGGCGGGCAGGTGATGTGTATGAGCAAGGAAACAGAATTTAAAAACCGGGACAGGTATGTTCATTTGGGCATTGCTATCTCTGCACTGAGAAAAATGCGCGGCCTGTCTCAGGAACAACTCGCTGAAAAAGCGAATGTCAGCCGTTCACATATCAGCTCAATCGAGGCACCAGGAATTGCTCGTCCATTTTCTCTGGAAGTGTTCTTCAATATAGCTGATGCCTTGGAAATAGATCCCGCCGACCTGATCAGCGCATCTGTTTTCCCAGACAAGATTATTAGCAGCAGAAAGGACTAACACCCTGACGCCCGTCTGATATATGATCTGCCAACTTATCTGGCAGTAAGAATGAATAGCGCGAAACTGCCAGGTAACTGACTGGGTAGTTTTGCGCTGTTTTCTTTTTCGAGGAGGGCTAATATGGCTAACTTGTTGAAGAGTCTGTTCGGGAGAGCAGAATCGAGTAGGAGGCGGTGACTAACCGCCGTCCTCTCACAGCACCGTACGTACCGTTCGGTATACGGCGCTTTCAATAGTTGACGTGCACAGACTGATAGGCTGTGGCTAAATCATAAAAGCC
>Ga0129317_1000570_pt1 | contig 37349 bp, 43 predicted proteins | sample Cm1ome_FD_94430 | JGI IMG/M metagenome (GOLD analysis project Ga0129317, IMG submission 94430) | Eastern black-and-white colobus group fecal microbial communities from Wisconsin, USA - Cm1105 metagenome | ecosystem: Host-associated > Mammals > Digestive system > Large intestine > Fecal | place... | reverse complement strand
GAAAAACTTCTGCCAGCCAACGCCCCACAAGAATGCCATGTTCCTCAATAATGATTGATCTCCACCTTGGCGCGAATGCGCCGAGGTGGAGATTTTTATACGCTGTTAGAATTGACGCTTACGGTTTAAGACGATTTTTAAATCAATGTGGAGCTTGTAGTCCCGGCAGACCTCTGCCCGCCGGATCAGACAGCTCACGATCATTTTCTTTGCTTCAGAACCGGCCGTCCCATGCAGGCAAAAAGCAATGAACAGGGCGGTGGGCAAACGGTTAGCCGCGCTGTATGGCTTTCTGACAGTTATCGCTTTTCGTTCACCGCAATCCAGATTTCACAAGCGTAGTTGGGATCGTCCACCTCCGCAGAGGGATAGACCTCCAGCTCCACGCCGTTGCCATATTCATAGTTGCTCTGGGGAAAGAACTCGGTGACGATCCGCTGATAGGTGGTATTGAACGCCTCGGGCATCTTGCCCTTACACTGGAATACCGCGTAGGTGTGTTCGGGGATCTCCACAATTTCCAACTGCTCGCCGCCCAGCGGTGCGCCGTTATACTCCGCGCCAATGCCGTAGGGGAATGCGGAATCTGACATTTCCCCAGAAAAGCATACGCCCAGCATGCCGCCCAAATGATCAAACCGGGCGTACCTGCAGATTGCCTCTACGGTGCCGTCTTTCCGGCACGCCGCCCAAAACGCCGAAATATCCTCCGCGGCGGTGTCTCCCTGGAGCTTGACGACCTGCTTCTTTTTGCATACGAGCTGGAATGGTGCCTTTTTCTCAATTCTGTAATCCATGGTGCTGCCTCCTGATAAAATCAATTTTACGGACAGCCTGGAGAAGGATTTAACCGTGCCGCCTTGGCGCGCATGGGTGGGATTGATGCCGTGAAAGCGAAGAAACGCCCGGGAAAAGCTCTCGGGAGTGTCATAGCCGTACTTAAGCGCAATGTCGATGATCCTGCAGTCGGTGCGCATCAGTTCCTCGGCAGCCAGCGTCAGACGGCGCATGCGGATGTAGTCACCAAGTGAAAATCCGCAGAGCATGCCGAACATCCGCTGGAAGTGAAATACCGATGAACAGGCCTGTTTTGCCACCGCCTCGTAGTCGATCTCCACAGTCAAGTGCGACTCAGTATAGTCCAGCGCCCGCTGTATCCCTGTGATCCAATCCATCTTCAAGCCCCCTTCCGTATGGGATGATTCTATCAATTCAATGCTCAATTTTCTTGACTTTCCGTGCGGTGTGGTGACAGGCCGGAGCGTGATCTCTTCTGCTCCGGGCAGAAGGAAATGATCAGCGGCATAGGCTCACTGGAAACATAGGTGATATCCCTCGCGGCCAGGACGTTGTTTTTCTCCTCCCTGTCCCGGCAGGATACGATGGGGCTGGGCATAGGAGCACAGGCATGGACTTGTTATAGATCTCTTTTTCTTATAATTCAGTTCTGGGAGCCGGCGGGTGGGGAAGCCTGTTTAAAATGGCCGATATGGTCTGGATGGAGGTGCGGAAAGCGGCGCGGTCCGCCGCGTCCATCTGCTTCAGCAGGTTCTGAAAGCATCTGGCATCCTCTTGCAGAAAATGGTACAGATACTGCATGGCTTTGAAGGAATAGCCACCCGCTTTGCGGGTGAGGTTGAGCATTTAAATAGAGCCGCACCGATGGTAACATGATGGATGTTCAGGCCATCACAAAACCAAGAAAGACGGTGAAGCTCTATGGCAGACAGTTTAGCACACAGTAATCGTAATTATTTACAACAAACCCCCTCTGAAATCATTCATTTCAGAGGGGGTTGCCGCCAGCAGCTTTTGGACGCCTGCCATCGCCAAGCGGGGACGCCCAATTTGGTCACCCCTGGCTTTGCCGTCTTTGTACTAACTCCATGAGTGCCTCTGAAAAGGCCCTGTCCTGCGACACTGTGCGCTTGGCGGGGCCCTTCAGCCTGCCTCCGGCATTTCGAATTTTCTTGGCGGTGTGCCGCGCCAGCAGGAGGGCGTCGATGTTGTCCGCCGTGTACTCCATACCGTCCTGGCTCAGCGCCAGTGCGTTCCGGGCCAGGCACATGGCGGCAAGGCTGTAGTCCTGGGTCACGACCACGTCGTCAGGGCGCAGCAGATTCACCAGGGCAAAGTCCACGCTGTCCGCCCCCTTGGAGAACACCAGCGTCTGCGCGCCCTCCCGCTCAAAGCGGTGGGAGGTGTCGCAGAGAATCAGGCATTCCAGGGTAAATTGCTTTGCAATTTTCAAGGTCTCGTCCACCACGGGACAGCCGTCGGCATCAATCAAAATTCTCAAGCTTCGGTTCCGTCCTCTCTCTGCTTCGATCATGTTTTTCATGTGTATAAGGCGGCGATCTCTTGCAGTTTATGCTTCATTTCTGCGCGGATATGGGGCGGCTCCAAACACTCGCATTGAGCGCCGAAGCTCAAAAGAATATCATAGTGGTAGTCGTTCTCTATGAAAGGAAAGCTGACGGTATAATGCTCGTCGCCGTCCGGAGAAAAGTCTTCATAGGTGCAGTAGTCCAGCACCCGGTCCATCACAGATTTGTGGATGCGGATGGTGATTCTTATCTGCATGGTCTCCAAAATGTCGGCAAACTCCAGCTGTGGCTTTTGAAACTGTCGCGGCGTGAACGTCTCCTCCCGCATTCGGAGGCTTGTCATACGGGACAGCCTGAACAACCGGAAATTACTCCGCTCACGGCAAAACCCCTGCAAATACCAGTGACTGCCTTTCAGCACAAGCTGATACGGCTCAACCATTCGCGCCGTTTTCTTCCCGTGGTGGGCGATATAGTCGAAGGCCAGCAGCTTGCTTTCCTGCAACGCTGTTTTGATCGTTTCCAAATAGGGCTGGATGTTCCCGTTGCCTATCCAGGGGCTTAGATCGATGCGGATTTGATTGGCCCTAAGCTCAATTCCCTTCGCCTTGTCGGCGGGGATCACGCTTTTGACCTTGGCAATGGCGTTGACCAGTTCATCCCCACGCACCACATTGGAAAGGCCGGAAAGCCCCACCAGGATGGCGGAGAGGTCGGCGGTGGAGAAAACCTTATGGTCAATTTTATATTCCGGCATGATCTCAAAGCCGCCGCCCGCGCCCGGTGTGGAGTGAATGGGGATCCCCGCCATATTGATGGCGTCGATGTCGCGGTAGATGGTCCGGGGTGAGACTTCAAATTGCTCCGAGAGTTCCCGCGCGCCGATTCGCTCTTTTTCCAGGAGAACCATAATGATGCTGATGAGCCTGTCCACCTTCATCAAACCGCCGCCTTTCGAAATTTCAATTATTGCCATAAAGCTGTCAACAATTGTATCGTACAATAAGGCCACAGAGAAATCAACCAAACAATCAAGGCGGAGGTAAAATAGGATGACGGTCTATCTTTACGTTCTTGACACGCTGGCCGACTGGGAAGCCGGCTATATAACCGCAGAGCTGAATTCCGGACGATTCTTCAAAAAGGACGCGCCGCCGGTGTCGCTGAAAACGGTCAGCGACACCAAAGATCCTGTCAAAACAATGGGCGGGCTGACAGTGACGCCCGACTGCTTGATTGATGACATAGTTGTGAGCGAAACCAGTGTGCTACTGTTGCCGGGCGCAAATACTTGGAGCGGGCCCAAGCATGGCGCGATCCTGGAAAAAGCAAGGGAGTTTCTCGATCTGGGCGCCACAGTCTGTGCCATCTGCGGGGCCACCGCCGCGCTCGCGGGTATCGGACTGCTGGACAGCCGCCGCCATACCAGCAACGGGCCGGGATTCCTGGAGATGTTTGCGCCCGGCTACAAAGGGATGAGCTTCTATGTGGATGAGCCGTCTGTAGCGGACGGCAATCTGATTACTGCGGGCAGTACCGGCGGTCTCATGTGGGCAAAACAGATCCTTGAACGTTTGGGTGTTTTCGGCGAGGATACGCTGGAATCTTGGTATCAATATTTCAGCACTGGGAAAGCCGAGGCTTTCTATGCCCTCATGCAGACACTGCCGTCCTCAAATTCTGCGCCGCAGTAAACAAAGAAAAAGCCGATTTCGAGGGCTCTCGAAACTGGCAACAGATACAAACATGAATACGAACTTTTCAAAGGAAAAACCCGCCGAAATCGTTGATTTCGGCGGGTTTTTGGTCCCCCGACCGATTGTAAATCCGAACTTTCAATGTCCTTAAAATCAAGCCTTGTTTCGCCGTCTTTGTAGTTGAAGGCAATCAAAATATAATCGTCAAAGATGGTAACGGAGTTTACAAAGCTGTCAATCAGCCGCCGCCGTTCTTCCTGCTTGCTCACATCGAGTTTTCGGAAGCGGCAAATCCAAAATGTCACATCTTCACGGGAGAGAATGGGCTTTTTGATTTCCTCCTGGATGATATGCAACTCAATTTCCTTTTTCCGTTCCTCCAACTCGTCAAGGCGCTGTTTCGTGGCCTGGTTGATAATCCCCATCTGGATAGCGTTCAGCATATTTTCTATGCCCCGCTCTGTTTCTGCCAACTGCTGGCGGAGGGCGGGAAGTTCACTGCTTTCCCTGCCCTGCAATTCCAGAACAGCGTCCGCTATGTACTCCACAAAGCTGTCATTCATCACTTTTGCCATAGTTGCGTTTACCACGGCATTTTCCAAGGGCAGCTTACGGACGCTCTTGTGTTTTGCGGCGCAAGTCTTGTGCTTCTTGGTGTTCACACAGCGGTAATAATGGTATTTCCGGCCCTTGCTGGCGCTTGTGCCGCTCTCGCCCACCATCATAGCCCCGCAAGTACCACAAAAGAGTTTCGTAGTCAAGAGATAATCGTCCTCGGCCTTGTGACGGGCCGGGGCTTTCCTGTTCGCCTCAAGCCTCTGCTGTACCCTGTCGAAAAGGTCTTGCGGGACAATGGCGGGAATACCGCCAGGGGTGACGATATGACGGTAACTGTATTCCCCGATATACTTCCGGTTTTTCAGCAGACGGGCGATAAAATTCAGGTCGATTTTCCGGCCCCGTACTGTGGTAAAGCCGCTTTCCACAAGATACTGCATGACCTCTTTCATGGTGGCTCCATCGGCGTACCGGGTGAAACTCTCCAGCACTACGGGGGCGGTGTGCGGGTCGATCTGATAGCATTTCTCCTTGTCGATGGCATAACCAAAAGTAGGCGTACCGCCGTTATATTTGCATTTCAGGGCGTTTTCCGTGTGGCCCCGGATTACCTTTTCAGACAGCTCGGCGGAGTAGTATTCCGCCATGCCCTCCAGCATACTTTCCAGGATAATGCCCTCCGGCCCCTCGGAAATGTTCTCTGTGGCGGACAGCACCTTAACGCCATACTTCCGAAGCTGGGCCTTGTAGTGGGCGCTGTCATAGCGGTTCCGGGCGAAGCGGTCTAACTTCCAGACGATGATAACATCAAAGAGGCCCTTGGCGCTGTCCTTAATCATGCGCTGGAAGTCCGGGCGGTGGTCGGTTTTGGCGGACAAGGCCCGGTCAATGTATGTCCGTAAAATGGTAATGTCGTTCTTTTGGCAGTAGGCCGTACACTCCCGAAGCTGGCCCTCTATGCTCTCCTCCCGCTGGTTGTCGCTGGAATACCGGGCGTAAATCACGGCTTTCATTTCTGCTCTCCCTCCTCCATGATACGGAACAACGCCTCTTTCAGACGCTTGTTGACGGGGGCTTTCGGGTCAAAGCACATTTCAATAAACGCCCTCATTTCCCGGTTTTGCTCCGTCTTGTCCTTTAGGGCCTGGGGCTGGTAGTCGTACAGCTTGCCCCGTGGCTCGTCTGTTCGGCAATAGAGATAATCCATCGACACATTGAAATAATCGGCGTACTTGATAAAGACCTCCGGGGGCGGCGTGGAACGGCCTGTTTCAAAACGGTTTATCCGGGATTGCTGTACGCCTAAAACCTCCGCCATGTTTACCTGTGTCAGCCTCACACCCTCCCGCAAGGCTCGCAGCCGCTTTCCAATCTGCTCCATAAAAATCCCTCCTATTAAATCTAAAATATCACAAATAACGATAATTGTAAATGCTATATTCAAAATATTTGTGCGGGTGTCAGCCAGCCTGCGGCTGACACCCCTTGATAACGGAAAAGCCTAGGACACTCCCCCTGTCAATGGCGGCACATAGGCCGTTTATCTTGACCATTGACAGGGGGAGTGTCCTGGGCTACTTGTGGGAGTTCAAGATACCACCATATATTGAATGTTAACAAAAAATTCACTTGATATATTGTGGTTTGCGTGTTATTCTATATCTGCCATAGAGCATAAATGTAACAGAGCTTTTTGAAACACAGTGTCAAGAGCAGCCGCCTTGTGCGGCACACAACCACGCTAGCCGTTTTACAACGGCATGAGAAACCACGCAGAGGGCGGCAACGCCCGACAATCCCAAACGCAGGCGGGAAAAGTTTGCTGCACTTGCCAACCCGATACCCTGCGGGAACAATGACCGGACACAGCCTGAAACTGTGTTCCAAACTCTAATTCGTGAGCGGGCTTTGCGCCGGAGGTGGATAATGCAGATTATTCACCAACAGCGTTTCACGAAAGGGGGTGGTTGCTATGGTATATTCCATCTTGCACCATAGCAAAATAAGCGGAACCAACCAACAGACCACCTCCGGCAAAAAGCCCAGATAAAATTATAACCGGGAGAAACAGCTTTGGCTTCTCGAAAGCTGAAGCAAAGCCCCGGTTATGAAGAACAACTGTCAGCCCCGGCAAGGCTGATAAATGAGCGCATGAAAAAACTCGGTATGAAACAAATTGACCTTGCCGCAGAGAGCGGCTTAACAGCGGTCAAAATCAACCGAATTTTCCGTAACGCTCGCAAAGCGGGAGACACTTATCGTTTCACCGAAACGGACATTAACCGTATTTCCATCGCCCTCCGATGGGGCAAGAGCGGGCGGGACAAGCTGCGTTATACGGTCTGGCCTGAACTTGCTTGTTATGACGAGGCGTTGGAAAACCATGAGGGGCTTGTCGGCCTCAACATACGGTTACATGACAAGGGTCTGCCCATGGTAAAAACAAAAGAATAATGACCGAACAAAACCGCCGTCCCAGGCAGCAAGTGGGGCGGCGGTAAATTTTTTTTGCAAAAATTTCATGCGTGAAATTTTTGGGGGATTTTGTGTTGTATGATAAAGCCACACAAGGACTTGTGACCTTATCACCGGGGCTGCGGACAGGCCAGCCGCCGCCCCCGAACAAAAATGGAGGTTTCTTCGCATGAAAATTACCGATTTGACCATCGACCCCCGGAGCCTGGGGAACAAGCTGTGGCTGGTGGAGGTGTCCCCGGCCTACGAGTATCAGAACAACAGGCGGACAGATACCGTCCTCGGCTACCGCTATACCGTGGCCATGCCGGAAAAGGGCCTGGACAAAATCAATGTACGCATTGACGGGGACAAGCTCATGGACGCCCCGGACGGCTATGCGGAAGTTCGCTTCGACGGTCTGGAGGTATTTATCTATTGGAGCCAGGGCCAGCCCCAGGTGGGGGCCAAGGCTACGGGTATCCATTTGGTGAACGCTAAAGCCTGATGTTTGGGCGGCGCTGGTGAGGCCAGCCGGGAAAAGGACAGTTCCCTCAAGGAAATGACCCCCGGCGGCAGCGCCAGCGCCGCCCTCCCATAAAGGGGAAGGATTCCCCCTTTATGGGAAAACTGTGTCATGTGTCAATAAAAAAGGAGTGTATCATGGCAAACAACGCAAAATCCCGCAAGTGGGCGCTGGTCATCAACAATCCATTGGAGGCCGGGTTAGATCACGCCGCTATCTCTGAATTGCTGCACCTGTTTTCCCCCGCCTATTACTGTATGGCGGACGAAATAGCGACAACGGGGACATATCACACACACCTGTTTTTCTATGCTCCTTCTGCCGCCCGCTTTTCTACCATCAAAAACCGTTTTCCAACGGCCCATATTGAAAAGGCATACGGGACAGTACAGGACAACCGGGCATACATTCGGAAAGATGGGCGGTGGGCGGACACAGACAAGGCGGAAACTTCGGTGTCTGGGACTTTCGAGGAATGGGGCGAGATACCCCCGGAACGGGCGGAGAAACACCCGGAGATGTTCCGCCTTGTCCAGAATATCCGGGACGGCATGACCACCACGGAAATCATAGACGATAATCCGGCCATGGCCTTTCGTGTCCGTGACATTGACCTGCTCCGGCAGGTATTGACGGCGGAAAAGTACGCCGTGGAAAACAGGCCCTTGGAGGTGTCCTATCTCTACGGGGCCAGTGGTGCGGGCAAGACAAGGAGCATTTACGAAACCCACGACCCCCGGAGCATTTACCGGGTGACGAATTACCGGGCCTCAAAGGGCATTTCCTTTGACGGCTACCACGGGCAGGAAGTGATTGTGTTCGAGGAGTTCAGCGGTCAGATACCGATTGAAGATATGCTCAACTATCTGGACATTTACCCCCTGTCTCTCCCGGCCCGGTACAATGATAAAACCGCCTGTTATACCACGGTCTATATCACCTCCAACCTTCCGCTGGAAAAGCAGTATCGGGGCGAACAGTGGGACAAGCCGGAAACCTGGCGGGCGTTCCTCCGCCGTATCCATAACATCATTGAGTTTTTACCGGACGGCACCACCGTCCAGAAGAAGAAAGGGGGCTGGCCCTGTGACCAGAAACGATAAAGACACCATCACCAGACGGACGGAAAACCGCCACCTGCTCCGGCGCATGAAAGCGGGACTTGCGGCGGTCAGGGACACACCCCACAAGGGGCTGCTGCTCACGGCGTACCTTGCGGGCGCTGTGCTGGTCTGGCTGTTCCGGGGGCACCTGTTCGGCCTGGACGCCTACGGCATGTTCTCCCCTGTGCTGAACGCCGTTATAGACCTGTTAGTGCCCCTCTACGCCGTGGGCGGCCTCCTGGCCGTTCTGGTACTCCTGGGGACGCCCTGGGGCGGCAGGGAGGCAAAGGAGGGCTTGCAGAAGGTGGGCCTTGTCAACCACGCCGGAGAGGCCCCTATCCTCCTGTGCAAGCAGCGGGACAAGGACACACCCCGTCTGACGCTCTGGGAGTTCGACCCCTGCGGCATACCCCTGGGGGAGTGGGAGGACAAGCGGGCCAGGATTGAAACGGCCCTGAATATCACCATAGCTAAAATGACATGGGCAGAGGGGCGGAAAATTATCCGTGTCTATTCCGCTCCCGCTGAAAGCGATTTCCCGGCCCTGCTCCCCTGGAAAGACAAATACCTGTCCCCGGACAACTTTGTGTTAGTCCTGGGGGAAAGCCTCACCGGGCCTGTGACGGTCAACCTTACGAATATCCCCCATATCCTGCTGGGCGGCTCCACAGGCAGCGGAAAGAGCGTGCTGCTGAAGCTGCTGCTTATGCAGGCGGTAGAAAAGGGGGCGGAGGTTTACATAGCGGACTTCAAGGGCGGTGTGGACTTCCCCAGGGTTTGGCGGCAAAAATGCCATATGTGTTTCCGGGAGGATGATTTACTTTATACCCTGGGCCAGCTTGTGGCGGTGCTGGAATACCGCAAAAAGCGGCTGGAAGAAACGGAGTGTAAAGACCTGGACGCCTACAACGAGGCCACGGGGGAGGGGCTTCCCCGGCTTATCTTCGCCTGTGACGAGGTGGCGGAGGTGCTGGACAGGACAGGCCGGGGCAAGGAGGACAAGGAGCGGCTGAACCAGATCGAGAACAGGCTCGCCACCCTCGCACGCCTGGGGCGAGCCTTTGGTATTCACTTGATACTTGCCACCCAGCGGCCAGACGCTAACATTCTCCCCGGCCAAATCAAGAACAACATGGATTTCCGGGTGTGCGGCAGGGCGGATAATATCCTCTCTCAAATTATCCTGGACAACACCAGCGCCGCCGAACAGATACCCAAAGACGCAAGAGGCCGCTTCATCACCGGGGACGGGACTGTGTTCCAGGGCTATCTGCTCGACGAGGGCCGGCTTTAAGACTGGGGGCGGCTCCTATGGCAAGGAAACGAAAAATCAACGACCACGGCATGGGAATACCCGTCCATGAGGTGGACGCCCTGGCCCGTGTCCTGCTCCCGGAGATACAAGCCTTTTTCGAGAGCGAGGAAGGACAGCGGGAGTTTGCCGAATGGAAAGCACAGCAAGAACAACAAAAAGAGACAAAACAGGAATAACACAAGGCGGGAACATCTGCAACGATGCTCCCGCCTTGTTCGTGTCTACCTGATAAACTGTGATTTATCAAAGAGTTATCGTTTCCAAATCATCAGGTATCCATAATTTTCCTGAAAAATATTGTTTGCCTTCTGCCATATATAGTTCTTTTCTGCTGGCATAGTTTTTGTCCTCTGTGTGATAGAGAAGTAAATTTTGTACATTTAGCTTTTCTGCTAATTCGCAAGCGTCCTTTACGGTTGAATGGTGCTTTTCATATGGGTCAAAAATATCCGCTTGAGAATATAGGCAAAATGCTTCATGCAAAAGCCAAGTACTGTTTTGGGCGTATTTTTCCTCGCAAGGATTATATGGCTCATCACCACAGCAGGTCAATTTTCTGTTCTGGTCAAGTTCCATACAGAAACCAAATTGCTTTGCTTTTGTTGAGCCAATATCAAAAAATGTTATCTTGCGGTTATTGATAAGCCTTTCTTCACCGTCTGATATAGTAATAAAGTGCAAGCGTTCATCAATAAATCTTGTTTCTTTTTTCAGCAATACTTTGTCTGCCATGTCACGCAGAATAGTAATCACTTCATCGTGAGCATAAATATTAGCCTCGCCCCTGTATTCACCATGATTCATAAATTGGCATATCATACGCACCATCCACATAACTCCCAATAGATGGTCTATATGCTTATGGGTTATAAAAATATCTCTTATGTCCATCCAATTAAATCCTGCTTTTTTTAGCTGATGAAGCACTGTATTTCCACCGCCGCCATCGACCATAAAATACCGCATATTATCTTCTATCACAAAACAGGTGTTATAACACTCTGTCACAAGTGCATTTCCTGTTCCCAACATAGTTAGTTTCATATTTCACCTCTGTAAAGTGCGATTTATCGAGTAGTTTTATTATAAATTATATCATGGAAAGCCAAAAAGACAAGAGCAGGAATTTTACTCCTGCCCCTGTCCGTCAAATCACATTCTCAATAGAAATGATAAATCCGAACACATTACCCACTTGGATAATGTAGTTCGGATTATCATTGTTTGGTCCGAGTGACACGATTCGAACGTGCGATCTCCACATCCCAAACGGTTGACCTAAATTTTTTATAGCAGTTTCTAATGGTTTTTACCACTTTTCGTTCTTTTTCAATTACTCTTTGACGCTCTTAAATCCACTGTTTCCGAGTGTTCCGGCCCTGTCTGTGGTCAAACATGTGGTCAAAGAGCCCTTCTTGACCAGGTGCGGCATCCGCTGCCGCCGCCTGTTCAGAAGGGCTCTTTTCCATGTTCGGGTTTTGGGTATTGTAGCTCTTACAGAGCCGTTAAGCAAGTCATTTTTGAAAGACAGGCATATCAGTTTTTGGCGGGCTATATTCAAAGAAAGCTTATTTCCCGCAGTAAACGCGGATCGCCTGGGCAACAAGCTCCGCCGTGCCTTCGCCGCCCACCTTGTCGATGTTCTGGCGGAAGCGGTCATCGGCCACATACATCTCCCCCAGCCCCGCCAGGATCTCCGGCGTGCAGGTATAGAAATGGTCGGTGATGAACTGCTGCAAATCACGGATGGCGGCCTGCACCTCCGGCGCAGCGGGGGCAAGCTCCTTCAACTTGCCCAGCGCGGCGAACTGTGCCATCAGTTCGGCGGGATCGCCGTTGGCGCCGTCCCGCTCGCACTGCTGGTATTCCTGATAGGCGGCAGTGCGCCCCACTTCTCCTTGGCTTCGGCGGCAAAGCGCTTCTGCTCGGTCTTATCAAATGCGTCAAATTTCATAGGTGTCACTCCTGTTTTTAAAGTCTCACGGGCGAGGGCGATGAGTTTTCCAAGCTGTTTCCGCCGCAGCTCCAGCAGTTTGATCTGGTCTGCCAGAGCGGCAGACTGGTCGAAGCCGGGATCATCCAAGATGCGTTTGATCTCCTTGAGCGGAAATTCCAGTTCCCGAAACAGCAGGATGGATTGCAGCCGCGCCAGGGCCGTGTCGTCATACAGCCGGTAGCCCGCGTCTGTGAGCCTGGTGGGCGGCAGCAGCCCGATGGCGTCGTAGTGGTGCAGCGTCCGGACACTGACCCCGGCCAGTTTGCTGACTTCGTGAATAGTTCTCATAATCATCCCTCCGACCTGTGAGATAAGCGTACACTATGACGCAGCGTGAGAGTCAAGAAGAATTTTCTCTGTTTTTTCTAAATTTCGAAAACATGAAAAATCGTGCGGATCCATCATTTTCTTGTTTTCTGCGACCGGATATGTTATCATTATAAACAACGCTGTCAAGTGTTGTAAGGCCTTGGCAACATGGTTATATAGACCTGATGCTCTGCCAGGCGCTTTATCCTGACATCTAAAGGAGGTCGTTCTGTGGCTGTTAGTTACAAAAAGCTCTGGAAACTTCTCATAGATAAAGACATGAAGAAAAAAGATCTATGCGCAACAGCGGGTATTAGCCCGGCGTCAGTCACGAAAATGGGCCGAAATGGGCATGTTACTACTGAGATTTTGCAGAAAATCTGTACGGCATTGGATTGCCAAGTTGAGGATATCATGGAGATTGTTCCTGACAAGTAATATGTAGTCGATCTCAATGTAAATTGTTAGGAAGAAACAATCACTTTATTTGTTAAAATTTAGTGTAGCTTTCAAACAGGATCCGTGGTATGTTGCGTTTGAAAAATCTGAATGGTAGGCAGGAACACTTATGTTAAAAACAGTAGATTTGTTCGCTGGTGCCGGAGGCTTAAGTCTTGGTTTCCATCGGACAGGGAAAGTACAGATTGTTGCGGCGGCTGAAATCAACCGAAATGCCTCCAAAACATATATGAAAAATTTTCAAAAAAACAATGGTGGGCCGATTGAACTAATCGAAAATATTGTAGGATATGATTTTCGCTCTCTAATAGGAAAACACGAAAGCATAGACTTAGTAATTGGCGGCCCTCCATGTCAAGGCTTCTCAAATGCAAATCGCCAGAAAAATCATGTAATTAGCATGAATAACATATTGGTAAAAGAGTACTTCAGGGCCATTAAAGAGCTGCACCCGAGAGCATTTGTTATGGAAAATGTCAGCATGCTCCAGTCTGACACACACCGTTTTTACGACAGTTCCATTGACCATGACGAAGTGGTGAGATATGGAATCAAAATGCGTCCGGATAAAATAAAGATTGCGGACACTGATGTTGCTGCAATCGCAACAGGACTTCTTGACATTGTCAAGAGCGAAGCAGCAATAAAGGAGAATATTCTTCCTAAAAAGCTGTTCTCTAAATTAAATGTCCTTTACAAAAATCGGAATAATCCCCGACGCCTGCCGCGTTTTATTGAAGTAAACAAAACGGCAATCACCAACTTAATAGCGACTACACTTGAAAATGACATAACCGAATATAATCGTGTGCGATTGCAGATCATTCATACAGTATTAGCGTCAGAAAAATACCATGCAGAGGATTGCGAGGATGCCCTGGCCTCTTTGGTCTCGTTGCAGAAAACGCTAAGGAGTGCTCAGGAGATTTACGATAACAAGCTGATACATACCTTTGAACAACAAACCGACGGTACTATTGTTGCAAACGTACAATCCTATTCTGTAATAGAATATGTAGATGCAATCCTCGGCACATCCTATAAGCAGGTAGGTGCGACAGTTAATGCGCTGTGGTTCGGAGTTCCTCAGGATCGTAAACGATACATTACAATGGGTGTTCGGGCAGATGTATTGGGTGCCAGAGACCTTTGCATGTTGGAAGAGCCAGACACATATGAAATGATTACAGTTGAAGATGCAATCTTTGACCTGAAAGGGTATCCTGCCTCAGAGGAAAAATCTTCGGCTCCGATCGACATTTCGGCTCCAGACATGCCGATTTCTGAATATGCAAAAAAAATGCGCGATAGTGAGCAGCTACATAACCACATCGTGACTGCCTCTACTCCGGAAGCGATTAGGAGATTTAAGGCAATCCCAGAAGGAAAGAACTTTCATTCCTTATCAAAAGAGCTTACTACTACATACAGTAAACCGGATCGAACTCAAAATACTATCTACCTGAGAGTCAACAGAAAAGCTCCGTCTGGCACTGTGGTTAATGTAAGAAAGTCTATGTGGATTCACCCAGAATTGCATCGTGCCATTTCTGTAAGAGAGGCTGCACGCCTTCAGTCCTTCCCAGATAGCTTTGTGTTCTATGGAACTAAAGATTCTCAGTATCAGCAAGTCGGGAATGCAGTGCCTCCATTACTTGCGCAAGCAATAGCAAATCACATTATCGCCTATATCTAAACAAAGGAATGAGTTCAAAGTGCACTTTGAACTCATTCCTTTGTTATATATAGCAGTTCTATATTGCTATATTCGTATGTCTAAATTGATTGTATACACAAAAAAGAATTTATTAAATAGAAAATAAATAAATTATATGAAAAATAATTTTAAAATAATATTGACAAGCAGGAGTTCAAGCGCTACTATAAGATTACAACAAACTACAAGATTGGAGTGCAATCGACATGACCGAAACAAAGAGAGATAAGTTTATCCGAATCGCTGAAGCTCGTACGAATAAGATTATTGACATGGTGCAACTCTTGGGAAACTGCGCCAACCGTGCCGCCTATGATTATACTGACAAAGACGTGGCAGATATCTTCGTAGCAATTGAGCGAGAAATTAAGCTGGCAAAGCAGAAATTCACCTCGGCAGGTGATAAGCAGTCGAAATTTAAACTGGATCGCTAAGAAAGGAGTACCGGCATGAGTATGATGACACCTATTCCGCAAAATTACAAAAATAATGTCGATTGGATTCTGGGCGCCTATACGGATGCCGGAGTCACTTTCGCCAATGGTTTTCAAAAAGATGCCATTCAAAACGCAGCAGGAGCAAGAAAAACAAATAAGTGGAAAGATTGGTCCTGTGATATTTCCCTGATTTCTAATTCCCACGGCACTTTTGTTGTCGTTGAAGACTCAGGAACCATTGGCCTGACTGGAAAAAATATTCCTGCTCAAGAAATCAATGACATGATGGCACGTGGAGAAGAACTGCCGAGCACCGAACGGTTGGCACGCTTTACCTCTATGTTTAACTCTGGAGGAAACACAACTGGCGGCGGTCTTTTCGGTGCAGGTAAAAGTGTGTATTCAGTGGCTTCAACCACTTATACATATTTTTTCGACTCCTTTCGTGAGGATAAAAAGTATATCGCAAATGTAAACAAATGCGGACAAGTTATGTCGATTGCTTTGGAGGGCGAGGAAGCTAAGCGATATATCGCCGAAAACACTGGCTTGCCCGCGAAAAAGAACTCTGGAACCAGAATCATTATCGAGGCACCTAAATCTGAACTGGCGGAGGCCATTGAAACCGGCAGTATTATTCCGTATATCCAGGAGTCTTGGTGGCTAATCATTCAGAAATTCGATACCACTTCGAGTATTTCTGTGAACGGCGTTCCCGTATGTGTACCCGATGATGTAAAAAAAGGCACGCATGTTTTCAATCTGCCCTCTCCAGAAATGTATCAACCAAATTACCGTGTAAAGAATTTTGGAGTTTATGTTTTTGATAAGGGGCATAACCTCTGGAGCGGTTTTTCTTATTATCGCAAAGGCATGAAGATCGGGGAAATCGACCTAAAAGATATTCCCGATAAAATCAAGGATAGTTTCTGGGGATATATTGAGGTTGATGAACTCTGGGAAGATGCACTTGCTGAAATCGAAGATAAAGTTCACTTTGGTGTGAGTAAGGGCAAGAAACACACAACAACATATCAGCTCATCAAGAATTATTGCGATTCTAAATTCAAGCAACTCCTCGCCGATTGGGGATATATTAAAGATAAGGAACACGAAGATAAAAAGTTGCATGACGAACTGCGCCAGATTGCCGAAGATATTCAGAGCCTGTTTGACAAGCTTGGATTCGAAGATTTGGGTAAAGGACCTCAGAAAGCAGACTTTGATGTGCGCTGGCAGGACATTGTATTTCCGACGCCCGGAACGGAAACTGTTTCGACAGGGGATACTATCAGCTTTTCGATGCGGATAAAGAGCTCGTATGTGAGCGAGAAAAAGTTTGAGTATAAGCTCTGTATTATGAATCCAAAAACCAGGGCAATCATCTCCCTGCTTGCTCAGGATACGGTTAAGATTAAACCTGGAACCGTTCTGAAAAAAGATTTCGCTCACAAGATTTCTAAGAGCAACTCGGAACAATATGCGGAAAACCGAATCGTTCTGGTGGTGAAAGCCGTCGGCAGCGCCAAGGAAAAGACTAAAGAAATTGCCTTTTTCTATGATACGCAGAAGCCTGATGGAAGTCGGGACGAAGTGACCCTGACGCTGCATGAATGTATTTTCCCTCAGGCAGGAAGCAGACGGGTGAATTTTGGTGAGGCACTCAAAGGTGTTTGCTACCGCATCAATAACAAGCGAAATGTAGCGCTGAAATATAGACTCAATATCAGCATCCATAATGCGAGTGATGCCAGTTGTCCTAAAATTACAGATGTTAATTTCTTGGAAGGAACCGTAAAGCCTTACGAGGAGGAAATCACAGAGTATTTGCCGGATATTGTTTTTGAGCAATCTGTGTACGAACAGTATCTTGATGCTGGTGTACTGGAACTGCGTGCGCGTCTTATTGCCAGTGAAGAAGACGCACAATTTGAAAAAGGTGAAAAAATCACCTATTTCCACTATAAGCTTTTCCTGAATTGCGATGAGAAAAACGGGAAAAACGATGCGTTCGATATCAAGAGCGTTGATGACCCGGAAAATTATCGCCGTTCCTGGTATACTCCCGGCATTGGTCGTACTATTTATCTGAACATTGGGCATACTGCCTACCTGAATGTAAAGGATTATCCGGATACCCAGAGAGAATATATGCGTGAACAGATGCTCAAGCAATATGTGCTTCTGTACCTCGCTGAGGGAAAGTACGAAATGTTCGGCCCAGGCTTCTCTGATATGGAACCGCACGAAGCTGCGGATTGTGTATTGCAGAAAGTCGAAAGTGTATATTGGAACAGTTTGAAGTAAGGTGATTAACTATGGCACATTTGGTAAGTTTGGATGCTGAAGGCCGACTCGTTTATGACGGCCTCCTCTCCTCCCAAGAAAGAGCCACCGTCGATGAAATCCTGAATGCACTTAAAGAGGAGATCCCCCAGATTGAAACAGATCTGGAGGATCTCTATGGAAAAACAGTATTGTATAAATACCATTTAGGAAAATTTCTCGGAGGTTTGCTCGGAAAATATGACGTCTCTGTAGCCGAGCGCAGGCGATTCTGGGATGAGATAAAGACATTCGCCACCAAAGAAGATCGCAAAAGAAACGAAGGGTCCAAAGCGGTTACGCGGAGTTTTTATGAACAGTGCTTTGTCCTTTCACAATACGATTTGGAAGTGGTTCAAAAATTATCTTGGCGCCAATGGCAGGATATACTTGATCGTGTGGCAAATCGAGAAGATCAGCGTATTTTTGAATGGGTACGCAGAAAAAGTGATAAAATTCGAGAAGATGATTGGAGAGAATTTGAAAAAGGACTTCATCTTTTTCTAAAGAGCAAAGACACCTCTGTGTTTTCTGATGCAGAATTGTTTGATATCTATAATTCGATCTACGCAATGGCGGCCTACTGGCGAATAGCATTTACACAATTTTCCAAAGATTTTCCGAAAAGCGCAAAGATAAAAACCAAAGCGCGTCGCTCTAAAAAGTATCAAGAGGTTTCTTTTAAACTGAGGAAAGAGCTGAAAAAACCTCTCGATGACGAAATATTTGCGTTGGCATTTGAGCAAGCGATGTCATAACTTCAGAAGAGGCTTTGTATGGCTGACAATCATTCCAAAGAAGTTCGTAGTATGAACATGTCCCACATTCGCAGTATAAACTCAAAGCCAGAAGAAATTGTGCGAAAATATCTTTTTTCGCAAGGCTTCAGGTACCGAAAAAATGTGAAAAAGCTGCCAGGGTGTCCAGATATAGTTCTGCCTAAATATCGTACAGTCGTTTTTGTCAATGGATGCTTTTGGCATAAACACGATTGCCCAAGATTTGTGTGGCCGTCTTCAAATCAAGACTATTGGAAGCCTAAGATACTTCGCAATGTTGAGCGCGATCGAAAAAACACTGAAGAATTGAAATCTCTGGGTTGGATAGTTATTACGATATGGGAATGCGAACTCAAAAAAACAATGCGTGATGATCGTCTCAAAAAATTATGTGCAGACATTTTAGGCAAATAAGAGGAAACAAACTAACACCATACCAACAGATGTCTAATAAATAAAATGAAGGAACTATACGGAACTAAGTCTATCTGTTTTGGCGACTCCAACACCTACGGCTACGACCCCCGAGGCTATTTCGGTGGGCGGTATGACGCGGACAACCGCTGGGTGGACATCCTGGCCACAGAGACCGGCTGGACGGTCTGCAACATAGGACAGAATGGCCGGGAGATCCCGGCGGCTGCCCCTGTCTTTCCGAAGGACACAGATCTGCTGATCGTCATGCTGGGTACCAATGATCTGCTCCAAGGATGCAGTCCGGAATACGCCGCCGGAAAATTGGAGAGGTTCCTCTCCGAGATCACGCTATCTCAGGACAAGCTCCTGCTGATCGCGCCGCCGCCCATGGCGCCGGGGGAATGGGTACCCAGCCAACAGCTAATCGATGCGTCCAAGACCTTCGCCCGGTGCTGTCAGGAGCTTGCGGAGCGAATGGGCATCCGCTTTGCCGACGCCGGGAAGTGGGACATCCCCCTGGCCTACGACGGTGTCCACTTTACAGAACAGGGCCACAAAGCCTTTGCCGCCAGACTATTGGAGGAACTCAGATGAAACGAATGCTACCCCTGCTCATTTCCCTTCTGCTGTTGTTGACCGGGTGCGGCGAGAGTACCGCAGACAGTTCCTATCAGCAGATCACCCAGGAGGAAGCCAAGGAGATGATGGACACCCAGGAGGTCATCGTTCTGGATGTCCGCGAACAGGACGAATACGACAGCGGCCACATCTCTGGTGCGGTCCTGCTTCCGGTGGGGAGTATTGACGAGGACTCCGCCGCCGAAGTGATTCCTGAAAAGGATTCCGTAGTGCTGGTCTACTGCCGTAGCGGAAATCGCAGCAAGACCGCATCCTCCACGCTGGCCGAACTGGGCTACACCAACATCTACGAATTCGGCGGCATCAACACCTGGCCCTATGAGACGGAGTCGTAAAGAACACCCAAGTGGTGGAAAGCCACTCAAAAATTGCAGATCAAGAGTCAAAGAATAAGGCCGGGGGGGCGATTCGATGTGAATCGCCCTCCGGCCTCATTTTATCCCTTCCCGTATTTTTCTCGCAAACTCTGGTGACCTTCCTGGTCCCGGCGGCGCAGATCATCTGCTGTAAGGACCTCCCATGCGGGGTCTTTTTTACTTAGATCCAGGCGTATCATCGTTTCGGGATAATGCTTTTCCGGATCAAAGCCGATGCTGCGGGCCACCATCCGCCGCCAAACAGACTCCTCATCCTGCGGGCGGGTCTCCGCCACCGTATAGCTCTCCAGGTCGTGCATCGTATCGATCCGCTGCAAAAACTCTTCCCCTGTCAGACTTCCCTCCAGATACTCTATCCGAGCCAGCCGGGCGTTCTCGCTCCACGCCTCATATTGGCCGTAGTTCATAGGGATCAGACGATCACGTTCACCGGGAGACGCATCCTGATATCGCAGCATACGGGCATACATCCGATCCCGAAGTTTTTTGTACTCCAGAAGGGCTTCGTCCTGATCTGTATTTTTGTTTCGTTTGAAACGTGAGCCCCTCTGTTTACAGGGATAACCGTCTGTTACGCGGTCGCAGTAGAGAGTCTCTTTTTTCGTTTTGGGAATGAAGTAACCCCAGCAATACTCACACCGGGCAATGCGTTGCTGGTCCTGCCGGAAGTATAGTGCCAATTCCAAAAGGCGAAGATCAAGCAGATCACGGGCTATGAATCGACGCTTCCCCGTTACTCGTGATGGGTCACAGGACAGGGCTGCATCCGGATAATCACATTTAAGTTTCTCGAATCGTGCCTGCTGATCAAGCCGTTCTGTTCCGTCGAAGATCATTTCAAAAATATTCCGCAGATGGATCTGCGCCCGGACAGGTTCCCATAAAACACGGAGGGCCTGTCCGCCCGTATCCAAAAGGTACCGTGCGGTGTTATCGTCCCTTGATTGAAAGACCTGGCGAAGATGATCTTGCACGCGGAAGAAACCGACCGGGTCTATTTTTCTGAGCATGAACGGCAATGCGGATGCCTGTGCAGTGAAGTCATCAAAGTCTGCCCGACTCACTCCACGAGAGCTTCGTGGTTCTTCGACACGGATGATCGGCCGTTCCTCAAACAAAGGGTGCTCGTCCCGTAGACGCTGAACCGCCCGTCGATACTCCGAGTAGTCGATCTCAACAAAGGCAATCAGCTCTTCGGCAGGCGTGGCAGCAGCGGCTACATGTGCCGACAATCCCTGCCCATAGCAAACTTCTACTGAGAAATGACCAGTTTGATCCTCGTCCAGAAACAGGTCTGAATTCATTCTGACCATATGATCCACCTCCGCACCGAAAGATCACTTCCTGATGTAACGATCAGTAAAATTATTTTATCATGAAAGAACCAGGAGGGAAAGAGCATCTGTACCTTGACAATAAAATACCCACCGCCGGAGTGCATACTCCCTGAGCAAAGCAGCGCCAAGATCCTCAAGCCGGAGTTGAGAGGAGCGTGTCAACAGGGTGCATACGCCGCAGAAAGGCTGGGGCAGGAAGGTGTACGGTGTGTGGTCAGTAAAATCAGTTATCACAAACAGAGTAGTTTTTCTTCTCTGTGTTTCAAGTCAAAGAAAGGAGTCTCTATTGAAACAATCTGTCTACAAAGGCTACGATGACCTGCCGCTGTTCCTCAACGCGAAAACGGTGGCCCAGGTGCTGGGCGTGTCCATCTCCACCGCCTACGAGGTGATGCACGAGCCAGGCTTCCCGGTACTGCGTGTGGGCAGCCGCATGGTGGTGCCGAAAGAGAAGTTCATTCGGTGGGCGGAGGAGCAGTCCGGAGGTGCGAAATGAGAAAGCAAAACTGGTCCAAGCGGGATCCCATCAAGAACTATTTCCCTCTGCCCAACGAGATCTATTCCCTGGGTCTGTCCTCCACCGCCATTGCAGTCTACGGCTACCTCCTCCGCCGGGAGGACCGGAAGACCTATCAGTGTCTGGCCAGCTACCGGATGATCGGCGAGGCCATCGGGAAATGCGTCAACACTGTGCGCAAGTATGTGGTGGAGCTGGAGGAGCGCGGCCTCATCCGCACCGAGCGCACCACCATCACCACCCAGGATGGCCGCAGGCAGAACGGCTGTCTGCTCTACACCATCCTGCCCATCCAGATGTCCATTGACCAGTTCTACCAGCGGCAGCTCGACGCGGCGGAGCTGGCTGCGGAGCGGCAACGCGCCGAGAAACGCAAGGAGCGTTACACGAAGGAAGGAGGTGCGCAGGTATGTGGCAGCAGATAATAGATCGGTTCATTGAAGAAGACCTGTCGCTGTCCGCACGGCGCACCGCGGACGCCAGGCGGTACATCGTCAGCCGCTGGAACGAGGAACACGACACGCCCATGGACGAAGATGCGGTGGCGCTGTTCCTCTGCGATGAAACGCGGGGATCGCTCACCGACGAGCAGAGAGCCTTCGCCAGGGAGCGCCGGGCAGAAATGTTCGCCTGCTACCGTGCCATGGTGACCCGGCTGCTTCTGTGCGGAGAGATGATGCGGCTCCACCTGGTATCCGGGCCGGAAGACTTCCTCCGGGTGTTCTCTCCCACAGGCAAACTGCTGACGGCAAGCTGAAACCCCCGTGTACGCCCCTGTGAGGGGCTGTGTGCCCACCTTCGGGGCTGGGTGACGTCCCAGCCCCTCCCATGGCATTCGGAACGGATTTGGGCCGCTGTTCACGATTCTTCGAGGGACGAAAGAAAAAGCAGGATAAAAGGCTGGTGTCAAGTCTGACACTCTGCCCGGCCACTTCTGCCCGCAGTGCGGGCAGTTTCAAGGGATTCAGCGGGTATCAAAAACAGGGTCAAAATCAGCGGGGTGATATCACTTCTGCGGTCACATTCCCCAAACGCCTACGCACACAAGAAAAAACACGGGGTCACGCCCCGGAAAGGAGCCGATTTTGAGCAATCAGGAAAAATTCGCCCTCTACCTGACGCCGGAGAAAAAAGCACAGCTGGAACGGCGGTATCAGGAGGATGGCAGCCGAAGTCTCAACGCATTCATCAACCGGGCCATCGACTTTTATCTGGACTATATCAGCGCCAACGACGCGGGACTGTTCCTCCCTGCCTCTCTCAAGTCCTATGTGGACGGACGGCTGGGACAGATGGAGGACCGGATGTCCTCTCTGCTGTTCAAACAGTCAGTGGAGTTGGATATGTACGCCGGCATCATCGCGGACAGCTTTCAGTTCAGCGAGGATGACTTGCGCCGCCGGCGGGCAGAGAGCGTCAGCAATGTGAAACGGACCAATGGCCGCATCTCGTTCGAGAAACGGGTGCGGGAGTCCTGGGAGGATGAAGATGAATGGCAAGACTGATCGTCAAGAGCCCCTACATCAAGTGCGGCAGCAACGGAGCTGTCGGCGGCTATATGAAGTACATCGCAACACGGGAGCGGGTGGAGATCGTCCCGGATGACCGTCCGCCCACCCGCAAGCAGGAGCAGCTTATCACAAAACTGGCAAAAGATTTTCCCGGTGTGAAAAGTCTGTATGAATACGAAGACTACCTGACAAAGCCTACGAAGGCCAACGCCTCGACACTCATCACTCTGGCCCTGGAGGAAAACTGGACGGCGGTCCACTCCTCCGAAGGCTACGCTAAATACATCGCCACCAGACCCAGGGCGGAGCAGTTCGGTGACCACGGTCTGTTCGGTGATGCGGATGGTGTGGATTTGACGAAAGCTATGTCTGAGCTGGAGCACTACACCGGAAATGTCTGGACCCACATCATCTCCCTCAAGCGTGAGGATGCCGCCCGTCTGGGCTATGACAGCGCCGCCGCGTGGCGCGCGCTCCTCCGTACTCACCGCAACGACATTGCCGCGGCCATGCACATCCCACCCAACGACTTCCGCTGGTACGCCGCCTTCCACGACGAGGGCGACCACCCCCATGTGCACATGATGGCCTGGTCCGTAAAACCGGGACAGGCGTATCTGGACAAGGACGGCATTCGTCAGATCAAGTCCCGGCTGACCAACCAGATCTTCCGGCAGGAACTGCTGCACCTCTACGAGCAGAAGTCTGCATCCCGTGACGAACTGGTACACGAGGCCCGGCGGGAGTTGCAAGCACTGGTGCGGACCATGGGTCGGAGCATTGCTGACCATCCGCAGGCAGAGCAACTCATGTCTCAGTTGGCTGAACAGCTGGACGCCGTCAAGGGGAAAAAGTCCTACGGCTATCTCCCGAAGTCGGTGAAGAAAACTGTGGACGAGATCGTGGACCAGATGGAGGACCTACCGGTTGTGAAACAGTGCTACGACCAGTGGGTGCTCCTCCAAAGTCAGGTGGACAACTACTACCACGACAAGCGCAGGGTCCGGCGAAAACTCTCCGAGGAGAAGGAGTTCCGCCAGATCAAGAACGCCGTCATCAAAGAAGCGGAGCGCATTCGGCTGGGCGAGGTCACCTTTGAGGACAGGGACCTGCGCCGAGAGGATGAGCCAGACCAGTTCCCTCAGAGCACCTGCCAGTTCGATGAGATGTGGGGCACCGTCCGTAATGATGACCTGACCATGGAGGAACGTTCTGAATATGTCAGTGAGTTGGAGCAGATGGCGGTGGATGGCGACCCATATGCCCAATATGCCATGGGCATCCTCCATCGTGACGGTCCACTCCTCATCCCCGATGCCGTGAATTCCCGATACTGGCTCGACCTGTCAGCACAGGGCCAAATTCCTGCGGCACAGTATGCTTTGGGTAAGCTGTACCTCTCCAATGATCCGGAGATCCACGACGCCCGGCGTGGGATGGAGTGGCTGACGGAGGTCGCACGAAATGGAAATCATTACGCCGCCTACCGGCTGGGAAAGGAGTATCTCACCGGAAAAAATACGGAGAGGGACCCGGCAAAAGCAGTTGGATATTTCAAACAGGCGGCAGACCAGGGCAACCAGTACGCCCAGTATATGCTGGGCAAGCTGTATCTCCTGGGGCGGGATGTCCCCTATGACAAGGAGAAGGCTCTTCGCTGGCTGTCCGAGTCCGCCGTACAGGGCAACCAGTATGCGCGGTTCTTTCTGGACCGGCAGGACAGCCTGCGCCCGCCACCGGTCATGCTATCCGTGCCCCGGCTGCTGTACCACATGAGCAGGATCTTCCAGGACAACTCCCTGCCCCAGTCCCATGCCGGACTGCACATCGACAGCAAGCTCCGCCAAAGGATCCGGGAGAAGAAGATCGCCATGGGCCATAAGGCAGACGACCACGAGGAGGAGATGTACGGCCCCTGGAATATGACCATGGGCGGGATGTAGGCCCGTCAAAATCTGCACCGCAAATCAAAGAAAAAATCTTTGAAAAAGTGCATTCTGGGTATAGCTATTCTCCGATGGTTCGGGTATTGTGTGTTGCTGATAGGAGCCCGCAGGCTCCATGCATGCGAGCAACCGAGCGAAGCGAGGCTCTTAGCGAGTCGTACAAGGAGGCGGTACACATGAGGACCACACTGGAAAATCTCTACTACGGGAACATCACACCCAACGAACTGCAATGCAAACCGGGCACGCCCCTGCAACGGGCCATGGAGCAGTCGGAGGAATGCGAAGAACAGCTCACCGCGCTGCTGGAGGGCAAGGAAAAGACGTTGTTGCTGCGGCTCATCAACGCCGAAAACGAGATCGGCAGCACCCTGGCGCTGGAAAACTTTATCCGGGGCTTCCGTCTGGGCGTGTGGCTGATTCTGGAAGCTCTGGATGACCACGATGGCGATGTGATCGGCATAGATGAAGAACAGGAGGTCTGACCATGACAACAACGCAATTTCCGGTCAAGCGGTGCCAGTACTGCGGCTGTGAAGATTTAGGCATCGGCTGGCAGCACGGCGAAGCGCTGGTGACCTTCAAAAAGCACGGGATGCTGGGCAACCGTCTGCGGTACCTGATCTGCCGCCGCTGCGGCGCGGTACTGTTCCAGTGCGTGGCGGAACCCCACAAATACCCGTCCGCAAGATAATCACAAATCAAAAATCAAACTCTTGGAGGTGAGAACAATGGCAAAACGACGGCCATCCGGGGACGGTATGGTCCGCAAACGGGAAGACGGCCGCTGGGAGGGCCGCATCGTGGCAGGCCACAAGCGGAATGGCGAACCCCTCTTCCGGTATGTGCTGGCCAAAACCCAGAAAGAGCTGATGGACAAGCTCCATCAGAACATCGAGGAATACCAGGACATTGAGCTGACCGAGGACAGCCGCATGACCCTGGGGGAATGGCTGGACCGCTGGATGGAGGACTACGCCGCCCACACCCTGCGGCCCAACACCCTACGGAGCTACGAGCAGTACATCCGCTGTTACATCAAGCCCATCCTGGGGGACAAGGTGGTCTCCCGCATCACCCAAATGGACATCCAGCGGATGTACACGAAGATCAAACAGGAGGGCCGCGTCCACGACCATCCGGAGCACGGACATGCGCTGTCCGACTCCATGGTCCTCCGCATCCACGCCATGCTCCACCGCGCCATGAAGGACGCGGTGACCGCCCACATCATCCCCTACAACCCCACCGACGGGGCGACAGTGCCCAAGGCCAACTACCGGCCCAAGCAGATTCTGAGCAAGGCGGAGATGGAGACATTTCTGGCGGAGGTGGACCGGAACGAGGTCTGGCGGGACTTCTTCTACACCGAGCTGACCACCGGCCTGCGCCGGGGCGAGATCTGCGGACTCATGTGGCAGGATTTCGACGAGGCCGCCGGGACGCTGAAGATCGCCCGCTCGGTGAACGCACCCAAGGCCGGGGTGCTGGAGATCGGCGAGACCAAGACCAGCCAGGGCAGGCGAGTCATCCACCTGCCGCCCAGCACAGCCCAGCGCCTGCGGGAACGGAAGAAGCACGCCGTCAGCCAGTGGATCTTCCCGGAGCCGCTGGCACCGGAAAAGCCCGTCCGCCCCAGTGCCGCCTACTACTGGATGAAGCAGATCTTGAAAGAAGCGGGACTGCCCCAGATCAGATTTCATGATTTACGACACACTTTTGCCACCCACGCCCTTACCAGCGGCGTGGACGCCAAGACCCTGTCCGGCATTCTGGGCCACACCAACGCCAGCTTCACTCTGGACACTTACACCCATGTGACGCCGGATATGCAGAAAGCCGCCAGCCATGTGGTCGGCGGCTTTCTGGAAAATATCTTCGGGAAGGAGCTGAAACCGTGGCAAAGCAGGCCCGGGAACGGCAATGCGGCAACAGGAGGTGACTGCGATGGCCAGAAAGCGTAAAAGCGGAGCAGGTACCCTTCGGCAAAGAAAGGACGGCCGCTGGGAGGGCCGGGCTGTCGTCGCCTACGACGAGAAGGGCCTGCCCAAGACAAAAAATGTTCTGGCCAAGACCAAGCGGGAATGTCAGGAGAAGCTGAAGCAACTGATGGAGACGGTGGGCCCTTCCAAGTCCGAGAAGATACGGCCCGACATGCCCTTCGGGGAGTGGCTGGACTTCTGGTATCAGAACTACTCCAAGCCCAAAATTCGGCCCACCACCCAGGCCTGCTACGAGTGCAAGATCTATCAGCACATCATCCCGGAACTGGGGAAACTACCGCTGAACCAGCTGACCCAGAAGGACCTCCAGCAGTTCTACACCCGGCTGAAAAAGGGCGGGCGGCTTGTCCGCACCGAGCAATTCGGCCAGGGCCTGTCCGACACCATGGTGCGGGGCTGTCACGCCACCTGCCGCTCCGCCCTGGAAAAAGCGGTCCAGCAGGGCCTTATCCGGGTGAACCCGGCCATCGGGTGTAAGCTGCCGCCGAAAAAGGGCCGGGAGATGCAGGTGCTCAGCCGGGAGGAACTGCAGCGGTTTCTCATCCAGGCCCAGGCCGAGGGGTATTATGAGCTGTTCCTCCTGGACCTGTGCACCGGTCTGCGGCGGGGCGAGCTGATGGCCCTCCAATGGGATGACCTGGACTTCGCCACCGGGGCGCTGACGGTGAACAAGCAGGTCTACGAGGTGAAAGGAAAGCTCCAGATGAGCGTCCCAAAGACCAAGACCTCCATCCGCACCCTGATCCTGCCGCCTGCTGTGCTGGAGGTGCTGCGGGAATACCGGAACACCGTGGACTCCCGCTGGATCTTCCCCTCCCCGCTGAAGGAGGACCTGCCCCTCTCCCCCGGCGTGGTCCGCAGCCGGCTCCAGCTGATTTTGGAGCGGGCCGGGTGCAAGAAAATCAGATTTCACGATCTGCGCCATACCTTTGCCACCTTGTCTCTGGAGAACGGCATGGATGTGAAGACCCTCTCCGCCATGCTGGGCCATGTGTCGGCGGCAACTACACTGGACATCTACACCCACATCACCGGGGATATGCAGACGGAGGCGGCGGCGAAAATCGACCGGGGGCTGGGCAATCAGGTCCAGGAAGATGCACCTCAGCCGGAGCCGCCCCGGATGACGGATTTCCAGCCCGTGCTGGGGCGGATCAGAAAGCCGGGCACCGGGTGCATTTCGGAGATCAACGACCACCTGTTTGAGGGCCGCTACTCCCCCGTGTGGCCCGACGGCAAAAAGCACTCCAAATGCGTCTACGCCCACACCCGTGAGGAGTGTGAAGAAAAGCTGAAAGTGCTGATTGAAGAAATGAAAGCGGAGCGGAAAGCCATTCAGGACCGGATCAACGGGATCGTCCCACCGGACCAGCTCACCAAAAAGCAGAAGCAAATTTGGCAGTACCTGCGGTTCCACTCCGATGAGACAAATTACAGTGTCATCGCCAAGGGGGCCGGGGTGACCCGCCATACCGTGGCAAAGCACTATGCGCTGCTCCGGGAGATGCTGAGGCGGGCGTGAAAAAGGAGGACCGGACGGTCCTCCTTCACTTTTTCTTTTCGGTCAGCTGAAAACTCATGTCGATCAGCGGGAAGATCTCCCCGGCGGGCACAGAACCGTCCAGCAGGACTGTGATCCAGTGCTCCTTGTTCATGTGATAACCTGGCAGGAACCGCCTGCCGTCCAGCAGCGACCCTTTCATCAGCGGGTCGCATTTCACATTGAGAATATCCACGCGGCCCTCGCCGGGCAGTCCGAGGGTCTTCCTGGGTAGTTCCAGCAGAAGCGCCGCAAACCACTTTTTGCTGTCCCGGTGGCGGATCGCCGCGTTGTTGGGGCTCCTGGCCCACAGGTATTCCGGCTCGCTGTCGTACTGCTCCTTGATGTAGGCCAGCACCGCGTCGGTAGCAGTTCGATTGATCATGCTCGTCCCTCCCTGCCGGTTATCCCTTCACCTCATGGGGAATGGTGATTTTCTCCACCCGGAGTTGGCCGTCCTCCACCTCTGCCATCATCAGGGTGATCTCCTGATGGAACCGCCGGGGGCCGCAGGAGCCTGGATTCAGCCAGCGAAGGCCGTTTTTCTCCTCCTCCACATACTTGTGGGAGTGGCCGAACACCACTGCGTCCACGCCGGAGAGGTCCGCCGGGACCTCCTTCTTGTTGTGGACCATGTAAAAAGTCACGCCGCCCAGGGTGACGGTAAGGTCGTGGGGGATGGCCTCCGCCCAGTCCTTATCGTTGTTGCCCCGGACGATGTACAGGGGCGCCATGGCCGCCAGCCGGTCCACGATTGCCTGGGTGTTGATGTCCCCGGCGTGGAGGATGGCGTCAGCGGTTTCCAGATATTCCAGCACCTGGGGCCGCAGCAGGCCGTGGGTGTCGGAGAGAATAGCCAGTTTCATCCAATCCCTCCTTCAGTCCGCGTCCTCGTCCAGAGCCTCCACCAGAAAGCTCACCGGGCGGAAACCGTCGTTGCAGGAGAGCATGGCGGACTTTGGATTTTTCATCCAGCCGTCATAAAAATCCGCCGCCCCGTGGCTCAGGGCCAGCACGAAGGGCGAGAGGGTGTCCCAGGCGCTGGGACAAAAGCCCTCCGGCTTCTCCCAGCCGTTGGCGATGAATACCTGCCCCACCTTCATGTCGCAGGCGTGGGAGATGGGGTTCTCATATTGCGCCATCAGGTCGTCATAGCGGGCCATGCGCATGACGGTGATCTTACATTTTTTCATGGTTTCAATTCCTTTCACGATGTCTCGCCTGCCGCGCGGCCAGACGGAGTACCCGTGGGCGGTTATAGCGCTGGAGGATGACAAACAGCAAATCGAAGCCCGCCGCCAGCACAGAGGTGATCAAAAAGACAGGGAGGTCACCAAACCACACGGAGAACAAGATGGGCACAAAGCTGGCCACCACATTGACCTCGTGGACCAGTTCCGCCTGACACATGGCTCTGGCGATGTCCTCCCAGCTGTGGAGGGACGGGTCAAATGTGGCGGGATCGTAGGTGGGCATCCGCCGCTTCCAGCCCTTGACCCCCAGCTTCTCATACAGCGCATTTTCCCAGGGGGCAACCTGATACCACCGCTTCCGATAGTCGGTCCGGTTGTTCAGAAACCGGTCAAAGGCGCCGCCGATCAGCAGCCGGACCGCAGCGTGGTAAAACACCGTCCCCGCCGTGATGGCAACGGTCAGCAGGATGTCCCACCGGAAGCGGCTCCAAAGCAGCGCCCCCGCCAGGGTGGTACCCCCGGACAGCAGAGCCCAGTATTTCATGGCTCGTTTCATCAGATGATGACTCCCTCGCAGTGGTCCAGCTCGTGCTGGATGATCTGGGCCGTCCAGCCGGTGAAGGTCTTGACCCGCTCCTGGAATTTCTCGTTCTGCCAGCGCACCTTGATGGACTTCCACCGCTTGGCGGGGCGGACACCGGCGAGGGAGAGGCAGCCTTCCTCCGTCTGATAAGGTTCCGACTTCTTGATGATCTCCGGATTGAACATGACCATGTATGCGCCCTCGTTGTCAAAGGCAATGATGCGTTTGTTTACGCCGATCATGTTGGCCGCCATGCCCACGCAGCCATCCTTGTGGTGCTCCAATGTTTCCAGCAGGTCCGCCGCGATTTGGATGTCATCCGGCGTGGCAGGCTCCGACTTCTGGGCCAGAAATGCCTCGTCTTTGCAGATCTCACGAATCATAGTTGGTTCTCCTTCTGTTGTTGGATAACGGCCGCAAGGGTCTCCGCCGCGATGCGGGAACCCAGCTCATTGGGGTGGACGCCGTCGGCGGCGTAGAGGTCCTGTGTGTCGGCCAACTCGTAAAACCGCCGGCCCACATCGGCAAGCAGGGCGTTGTTCTCCTGTGCGGCTTTGCGGTATGCCGCAGACAACTCGCGGGACATCTCGTCATAGTCCCAGCCCTTGGCCGCCAGCTTGTCCCCGCCCTTGCAGTACGCCCAGGTGGCATAGAGGATTGGAACGGCCCCGTTCTCCCGGATCTGCTCACACAGCTGGCGGATGCTGCCCAAAAAGCTCTTCGGGGCGGTGATGGGACCGTGGCTCATCTCCTGGAGTACCACATAGTCCCACCGTTCATCTGCCAGCGCGGCCTGGGTCCGGGCGCCTAAGCGGGTCTGCGGATTCAGCTGCTCCGACAGCCGCGCCCCGCCCCGTGTGTGGTGGACTACCTCCGCCCCGGTCAGCTCCGCCAGCATCCGCGGCATATCGTTGGTAAAAGTAAAGCTGTTGCCCAGCATGAGAATGCGCATGGTGGTACTCCTTGTCTGTTTCCTGTTTATCTGCATTATACACGGTTGAGTCGTGAGGGGCAAGAAAAGTAGAATAATCCGACACCCCGATTTCAGATTTTGCTCATGATAAGGGGCCGGTACCCCAATGCAGTACCAGCCCCTTCGACCTATCTCGTTCACTTGCGGATGGCACGGTGCCGTACCATTATGCCATTCAGACCTTCACAGCCAACACGCAGCGCTTGATCTGCACCAGCAGGAGCACCAAGCTGACGCCCAGCAGGATGTGTCCGATTCCGGCAATACCGGAGATCGCCGCATTGACGACGGAGGAAAGTGCGGTCCCCAGTACCTGGCTCACACCCTGCACCACAAACATCACAGCGGTCAAATTCAGCCCGATATGATAGACAGCCAGCACGCACCCGGTTTTGGCGCCGGTGAAGGAAAAGTTCTTTTCCAGCACAAGCAACATCAGGAAAAACACCATGCCCAGCAGGAAATAGTGGGTATGTACCTCGGAGAGGGTCGTTTTCGCTGTAAATCCATGGAATTTGGTAAACTCCCGGTAAAACACACCGCCGACCATAGCCAGGACCGCATATAGCAGAGCGTATTCATGTAACGCTTCATATCGTATTCCCTTCGTATGTTCTTTCTCTGAAAATATATTTTTCGCAAAGCACAGAATAAAAAAGTCATCAAAACGTCGTTTTTGATAACTTTTTGTGGCACGGCGGGAAACCACTTTCCCACTGCAAGCCGCACAACGTAAAGGTTTCGATTTTAACCTCCTCGAATTCGAGGGGGTTAAACAGTTCGGGGCAATCCAATCTATTACGCCTGCGCCGCAATTTTTCGGTGGTGTTCCAATAGAAGTTCTTTCATCTGTTTTCCGGTCAGTTCGGCTTTTGCCCATCGACAAGACAATTCTTGCGCATAGGGAGAATGGAGCCACCACTTATTTTAGTGATTGCGTCTGCTGCCTTCGCCGCAGTAAGTGGATACTACTTTTCTGTAGCATTCACTTTATATTACTACTCTTTTTCTCTCGTAATATCATTCAGTGCAAGCCTACTCAAAACCTATATCAAGGCTATCTGGTGATGAGTTTCTTGGCTTTAAAAAGCTTTCGCAATGGATATTTGAGTTGTTATTCCATAATCGGCGAAATATAGAACGTCTCGTTTTTAACTCGATATCGGATTGCAAGCCATTCATACATCATTTTTATACTTTGACGAAGTTTGTCTTTCATTTCTGATGGTACTTTAATAATGAGCGTATTCTTGTGAAAAGCCAGCTCTACTTTATTGAATATCTCCCGCGCTTCCACTGAATCATAGCCGTGAGAATCAATCCCGTTTTTGCAAAACAACTTGTACGGTTCAAGCGAGTCAGCAAAAGCGAGGATAAAAAGCAGGGGGTTTTTCAAAAGACGAATCTTCTCATAATTTGATTCAAGTACATAGTACAAACCCATCGTTTGGCAAATCTCGCCATCCTCTGAATTTACATTCTGCCTCCATATATTGTGATTCATAATGCAATCTGCAATATAGGCAAACAGTGAAATCTGATCTGAGCAAAACCTCTTTTCATTGTAACAGAAACTTTCAAAACTTGTTTGCGGATACACTTCCCTTTGACGCTCATATGCATCAACATAGTTTTTAATCATACTGTCAAAAAAGCGGTATCCTCCAAATATCCCATGATCCACACAAGCTCCCCGTTTGTTGGATGAGGTTAACCGAAAGGCCGCATAACTGATAATCTCATCTTCGCCTCTACACGGAAAGGCAATTGGCTGATTGCTGCCTCCTGCATAAACGCATTTAGGACGCCTACTGTATTCCATAAACAAGTCATGTTGTAATTTGCTTGTCACAGTTCGAGTACTGCGCTCCATTCGATTTGTCCAATTACAGTCTCTTTCCCGCCAGAGTGTTTTATCAACAGAAAGCTCGCTGAGAAGCTGTCCAATCTTATTTTTCTGATTTCGCCTCTGAGTATCGTAAGAATAGATGTTCCTTGGATCTATCGCGTTATAATGAACTCTGCGGCTCAATTCTTCGTCCTTCTCTAAGCTATATCCGCAATCATGGTATAGTGCGGTTAGTGTCCATACATAGGAAAAAGGATATTCATCTTCAATGTGTTGGTGCAAGTCCGTTCTGAAGCTTAAGAATCGTCCATTACAAAAGTTTCTTGCCATCATGGCGCCGAGAAACAATGCCGAAACGGAGTGTGCTGCTCTTGATTCCAGCGTCCTAAACCAGTCTAAATTATCCCTTGTTGGTATAAGCCCCTGTTTCTGTGCGTAAGTAAATGTTTCTTGGAGAAAATCGCATGGATATTGAAAATAATCTTCGACTTGTTGACATCTATGTATTCTGTAATAATCCCAGATATCCGGATAATTCTGGCGCATGTTTTCCATTTCTGCATAGTAGGTCATATATCCGCCTCTTTTCCCTTTGTGGCACTCTGCATCATCCAGCAATTCGCTCTCTCCCAATCTGTTGCAAGAACGCATGATCTATATTTTTATTTCTACCAATCCTTCACAATCAGTATGTACTTTCCTCATTTTGCCTTTTTACAAATGATTTTGCTTCACTCAAGCGAAGATCCCAGTATTTTTGTAACATTTGAATGATTATGTTATCTTCAATTCCGGCCCCAATCATTGCCGCTGTTGCTTTTTTAATTCCAAGAATCCTCTCTTCAAATGCAGCATCATCAAGGCGTTCTCTCTGACTGTTACGAATATTTTCTAAAAGTTCCCCGCCAAATCCTCTAAAAGCCTCTTTTATACTTCCCATTTCAAAACTCCTCCTTATATTTTCCAAATCAATTTTTTCGCCATCCGGTAGCACAAATGCCTGCTCATACCCAACATCCAGTACCTCTGCAATTTCCATCATCTCTTCAAATGAAACCGTCTCTCGTTGCAGCTTTTTATTAAAATTCTGCGGAGTCTGTCCAATCCGTCTACAAAGCTCTGCAATACTGATATTCTTTTTTTCACACAGTTTTCTTACCATATCCGATGTTGTCATTTCCCACCTCCATCAGCACACCATCACTATAAACCGTTTGGTTGATAAGCACAAGCAGCCCATTTCAAAATTTACATTCCATTAAAAAAGCACCTTGCGGCTATCCCAAAACCACAAGGTACGCTATCCGTTTTCTTCTTTACTTTGCTACACCTACCTCCGCATCCGATTTGAATTCCACCTCAAACCATCCGTCATAGACTGTGCCCCTCTCAATCCGCCGCCGCACCAGCAGTTCATCATACTCCGCGACCTCTGTGGACCGGCTGTCCAGAAATTCGTGCATCTCCTTGCACCGCTGCTTCAATCCCTCACGCTTGGCGCTCTCCACCAGCGCATTCTGTTCCAGTTCTTGAAGTCGGCAAATCTTATCGACGATACCGGTGTAGCCCTTTTTGGAATTCGCCAGCTTCAGGAATTCCTTTCAGGTCACCACACCCAAGACGGAGAACTCCACCCGCAAAATCGTCCTGCCGCCCGCTGTGGTGAAGGTGCTGTGGGAGTACAAAAAGGTGGTGGACTCCCGGTGGATGTTCCCGTCTCCAGTGAAGGAGGATTACCCGCTCACCCCTGGCGTGGCGCAGGCGCAAACTGCAACTTATCCTGGAGCACGCAGGGTGTACACATGGGCGCTTCCCCAACCTACGCCATACATTTGCAACACTGACCCTCCAAAACGGTGTGGATGTGAAAGCCCTGTCCTCCATGCTGGGGCACTACAACGCTGACTTCCCCTTGGACTCCTACACCCACGCCACTACGAAGATGCAAATCGAAGCATCGGATAAGCTGGGTGGGTTCATGGCACAGACATTCTGATGAAGAACTCATATGCGTTTGTTAGGCTCATGTGTCGACAGCCACCACACTGGCCCCCACATCACCGGCGATATACTATGGCAGGCCACCGCCAACATCAAGCAGGTTATCGGCGAAACCACACTGTCTGAGCACAGTTCTGCGCCAGGGTGGAATACTGTCCCCGCCAGAGCGGAAAGTCCAGCATGATTCGTGTTCAGCCTGCCCTGTCCAACCGCCATAGGGCAGGCACTGGATGTGTCTCACAAAAGGGGCCGAACCTGTGTGGGAACGCTACTAACCCATGTGGATTGGTGATAAAAAATACGGTCAGCCTCCGGTGGGGAAGAAGGGTAAGCGAGTGAAGAAGAGGAAGTAAGGTAAACCACCGCCTTGGGTGCCGAGCAATCGATACTCAAGGTGTTGGAACACTTCCCAGGTGTGTTCGACTGCAGAATAATGACAAACTTATTGCGAGACGCGCTACAATTTTCATAGGAGCTGTGACTATTACCCAAGTATGAATAATCTGTAAAACTTCCGTGCTTAGCACTTAAATGCAGAGAGTGCCAGTTGTTTTCTTGAGGAACTTATGTTATAATAAATTTGCTTAACGCATAGGTGTTAAGGAACGGGATTGTTGTCAAGCCCTCCAGTATGATTCCGATGAGGAATTCCTGGACTGCTGTTGACCAGGTTGACGCCGATTCGGCTGTCAGAGCTGCAAGACACATTACGGTGAAGACAAACACCTCCCACTCGATTATATCATAGTCGAGAATTGCGAGAACTGGATAGCTGGTAACTCAGACACACGCCGATTTGGTGCTACGAGAGACCACGTAAACCTGTATATCCACCGACTTAGGAACGCTATCCTCCATGTCGGTGGATATTGCAAATTTTAGGAGATTTTTATGACACCACACGATTGGCTGAATTCTGAGGATTCAGTTAAAAGAAGCAAGAAGCCGTATGCACATTTTGATTTGCGCACTGATGTCGGGAAACAAAAAACTTATATCTCAGATCCACACAAAGTGGCTATACATGGGTTCTACCCGTTTATTCATTATCAAATAAAGATGGTCAAGTTCAGCAAAACAAACGGGCCACGAGAAAAATCACGGGATATTTGTTATGCTGCTCATATTGATCGCTGTATTTACCAGTACTACAGTTTTATGCTGAATGAGCTATATAATGATCGTGTTCGAACCGATGGTACATCTGACGTTGCTGTGGCCTACCGCACAAATCTCCATAAAAGCAACATCCATTTTTCTAAATTGGCCTTTGATTTTATTAAGAAGCTTGAAAAATCTTATGTGATGATTGGAGATTTTACGCATTTCTTCGATAACCTTGACCATGATTATCTTAAGAGGCAATGGTGTTCTCTGTTGAAATGTGATCGCTTACCCGATGATCATTACAGCGTGTTTAAAAATGTTACTGCCTACAGTAAGTGGGAACTGACGGATTTGCTCGCTCTCAATGGCTTTAGCGATGACTGGGCTGGACGCAAAAAACTAAATAGTCAAGTGCGTGTCCTTACCCCGAAACAATTTAAGGAGAACCGGTCTCATATTGCGAAGAATTCAAGTCACTATGGAATTCCTCAGGGTTCTCCCATAAGTGCTATTCTTGCAAATGTGTATATGCTGGAGGTTGATAAACTTATCAATGATGTAGTTTTGAGCCTTGGTGGAATGTATATGCGGTATAGTGATGACTTTATTATTGTCCTTCCCGATGTTGTGGAAATTAATGCCTCAGAAGTTTTTGAGAAAATTCATGCTCTGCTCAAACTCGCACCAAGGCTAACTTTGGAGCAGAATAAAACTCAATATTTTCATTACTCTGATGGCTCGTTGGAAAACTGCGGAAAGGAGTTTCACTCAGAGGCAAATAGCAGCAGTAGGTTCATTAATTTTCTTGGATTTACTTTCGACGGCAAAAAAGTCTCAATCCGTGCGAAAACGATTTCAAAATACTATTACCGTATGTACCGGAAAGCAAAAAATATAGCTAATACTGGTGGCTATACCTCCGCGGGAAAACATATCAGTTGTGAAAACCTGTATCGCCGCTACTCAGAACGGGGTGCAGATGGAAAGCCTGGAAATTTTCTGACATATGTATCACGTGCCGAAAAGGAATATGGTTCCAGCGAGGCAATCACGCGTGATACGAAACGGCATATGCAGAAAATTAGGAAGACTCTTGATGGTAAGAGAAAATGACAGAAAAGGAGCGTGCCCTAAATGCGGCATACCTCCTTTTAGCAATCAAGTGCCACACCGATTTGTTTATATCCTGCGACGCAATAAACAACGAAAAGAAAAACCTCTGAAATCATCGGGAGCGTGTTAATAAAGAAGTTTTCATGCTCCGGGCAAACGGCGTGATGTGCTACGGCATATCACGCCGTTTGTCTTGTTGCGACTTCTTCGGATAGCGGTATTTTCCCCACAAAGTTATAGT
>Ga0129317_1000565_pt1 | contig 37709 bp, 36 predicted proteins | sample Cm1ome_FD_94430 | JGI IMG/M metagenome (GOLD analysis project Ga0129317, IMG submission 94430) | Eastern black-and-white colobus group fecal microbial communities from Wisconsin, USA - Cm1105 metagenome | ecosystem: Host-associated > Mammals > Digestive system > Large intestine > Fecal | place... | reverse complement strand
TCCAATCATCAGTGCTACCAGGTTTGCTGCGCTGTCGTACTGGTACCAGAGCGTTGTACCATCGGTGCGCTCTGAGATAAGCAGGCTGCCTGCCATGCGGTACTCTGTGGTCACGCCGTCCACAACCTTCTTCACACGCACTCCGGTGTGGTCATAATAGTAGCGAATGCTTTTTCCATTATTAATCGCTGAAAGCTTTCTTCCCTGTGTCCAGGTAAAGGTGGTGTCGCCTTTCTTCAGCATGTTTCCGCAGGCATCGTACGACATCTCGGTGCTTCCCCACTTCAGGAGCTTGTCCTTCCACTTGTCCTTCCACTTTTCATCCATCACGGCTGTGGTCAGCTTCTTCGGACTGCCGGAGACCGGATCTGTCGTGTAATCATATTCCCGCTCCTCGCGCAGGTTGCCGCCCTCGTCATAGTAGTACGTGATCGTCTTATTCAGCAGCTCGTTGTTCTCGCGGGTCAGGCGGTTCAGACCGTCGTAGGTGTACGTTACTGTCTTGCCGCCCTCTTTGATGCTGGTGATATTTCCGTTGCCGTCGTAAGTGTACTCTGTGCGGCTGCCGCCGTTTATTACTGCACCCGGAAGGCCGATGATGTTCTTTCCGGAATCTGGATTTTTGTGTTCTCCTTGTTTCGTTATCTTTTTTCTGTGTCATTGTTCTTTTTCTTTCTGTTTTCAGCCGCATACTCCCGTGCTATCCGTCATCCCCACTGTCGCCATCCTTCTCCGGGCTGATTCAGCTCTTGATATACCGGATGTCCTTCTTCATCTCGTCAAGGATCTCAAACTTTGCCGTCAGCTCCGTGAGCAGTGTCTGATAACGGGCTTCCCGCTCGCTCTGTCTCTGGTCCGCCTTCTCGTTTTCCTTCATCATCGAGATCAGCAGAAACACGGCCAGGGCCGCCCAGATCCCCTGCGACAGCGCAGTCTCAAGAATCGTTGCCTCCATCGAATCCCTCCTTTCTGTTCCGTCTTTTTCGCACCCTTTTGTCTTTTCTTCACCGGCTTATCCGGCCTCCTGTCAACTCCGACAGCAGCCTTTTCCCATCCGCCCGAAGCTTTTTGAGAACATATGTTCTTTCAAAAAGTCAAAAAAAACAGGAACCCCCTCAAACAATCCAGTCCGTCCCAAAAGCCTGGACCTGCACACATCCTGCATGCATGTCTCTGCTTTTGTTTCTGTCTGTTTTGTTTGTGGGATTCCTGATGATGCTCTGTCATACATTTTTTGTATGACTGTCAAATTCAATCCTGCTCTTTGTGTAACCGAAATGTCGATCGCTTGTTCGTGAACTTCTGTTCGATTACAGTCCTGAGTATATATCAGAACTTTTGTTCTGTCAAGATATTTTTTTACTTTATTTCCCTGCCAGCTCCTGCCGTACCAGCGCCCGTTTCAGCGCCAGTTCTGCTCTGGACATATTGATCTTCGGGTCGTGTGCCTGCAGTCGCCGTTCGGCGCGCAGCTCGGCTTCCTTCGCCCGGTTCAGGTCGATCTCATCCGGCCACTCTGCGACCTCCGCCATCATCGAAATCTTATCCGGGAGGATCTCTACAAAGCCCGCGTGGATCGCAGCATCCTTGATCTCATTCTCCAGATGGATTTTCACGATGCCCGGCTGAAGGATCATCGTCATCGGAATGTGCTTTTTGTAAATGCCGACCTGGCCCTCTGTTGTATTCATCTCAAGCATGGAAGCTTTTCCTGACCAGAAAACGCGGTCAGGCGTGATGATCTCAAGATCAAAAAATCTGCTGTCGTCTGCCATACGTTTTCACCCCTTTTTCTGAGCTCCTGCGCCCATTTTATGCACGGGCGATTACGTCGTCGATGCTTCCGGCATTCAGGAAACAGCTCTCCGGAATGTCATCATGCTTGCCCTCAAGAATCTCCTTAAAGCCGCGGATCGTCTCGGAAAGCGGTACGTACCGTCCGTCCACGCCCGTGAACTGCACGGCTACGAAGAACGGCTGAGACAGGAATCTCTGTACCTTTCTTGCACGGCTTACGATCAGCTTGTCGTCCTCGGAAAGCTCGTCCATACCGAGGATTGCGATGATGTCCTGCAGTTCCTTGTACTTCTGAAGGATCTCCTGCACGCCGCGGGCTACCGCATAGTGCTCCTCGCCGACGATTCTCGGATCGAGGATACGGGAGGTGGACTCCAGCGGGTCTACTGCCGGATAAATACCAAGCTCTACGATCGAACGGGAAAGTACCGTCGTCGCATCCAGATGCGCGAACGTCGTTGCCGGAGCCGGGTCTGTCAGGTCATCGGCCGGCACGTATACGGCCTGTACCGATGTAATGGAACCGTTTTTCGTGGATGTGATACGCTCCTGCAGCGCGCCCATCTCGGTCTGCAGCGTCGGCTGATAACCTACTGCGGACGGCATACGTCCAAGCAGCGCGGATACCTCTGAACCTGCCTGCGTAAAACGGAAAATATTGTCGATGAACAGAAGGACGTCTTTTCCTCCCTCATCACGGAAGTTCTCCGCCATGGTAAGTCCGGTCAGACCGACACGCATTCTTGCTCCGGGCGGCTCGTTCATCTGTCCGAATACCATCGTTGTCTTGTTGATAACGCCCGATTCCTGCATTTCGTGGTAGAGATCGTTGCCCTCACGGGTACGCTCGCCTACGCCGGTGAATACGGAATATCCGCCATGCTCGGTCGCAATGTTTCGGATCAGCTCCTGAATCAGGACCGTCTTTCCTACTCCTGCTCCTCCGAACAGACCGATCTTACCGCCCTTCTGGTACGGGCAGAGCAGGTCTACGACCTTGATACCGGTCTCCAGAACCTCTGCGGAAGTGGACTGTTCCTCAAATGACGGTGCTTCGCGGTGGATCGGCATCTTCTTCACGCCCTGCGGAGCCGGCTTGTTGTCGATCGCATCGCCGGTCACGTTGAAGATACGGCCAAGTGTCTGCTCGCCGACCGGAACGGAAATCGGAGCTCCGGTTGCGACTGCCTCCATGCCTCTTACGAGTCCGTCGGTCGGTCCCATCGCAATACAGCGGACAGTCTCGTCGCCGAGGTGCTGTGCTACCTCAACGACAAGGTTTTCGCCGTTTTTGCGCGTGATATTGATCGCTTCGTATATGGCAGGAAGGTGGCCTTCCGTGAATTTGATATCCAGTACTGCACCGATAATTTGAGTGATTTTACCTGTATTTGGCATGATAATTCACTCTCCTTTATCTTTTATTCGATTGCATTTGCTCCCGCTATGATCTCGGTCAGCTCCTGTGTGATGGAGCCCTGGCGCGCACGGTTGTACTGCAGCGTCAGCTTGTCGATCATCTCCTGAGCATTGCTCGTTGCGGAGTCCATGGCCTGCATGCGGGCGCCGTTTTCACTCGCCACCGCCTCCACCAGTGCTCCGAATAAAATACTTGTAATATACTTTGGAATAATAATTTCCAGTGCTTCTTCCTCTTCCGGCTCATAATTCATCAGAGAACCTGAATCGGCAGCTTTCAGATCTGCTTCATCGACCTCCACCGGGAGCAGCTTCAGAAGCTTTGGCTCATGCACGACGGTATTCTTGAAATACGTGTAGGCAAGATAGATCTCCCCGATCTCGCCGGACGCATACTTTCCAAGTATCTCCTCGCAGATCTCTCTGGCATCGGAGAACATCGGGTGCTCAATCACCTCGCTGTAATCCTTCTCCACATGATAGCCTCTGTGCTGAAAATATTCTTTTCCTTTGTTTCCTACTGTGTAAAGCAGAAGATCGGATGATTTTAAATCAGATCCGGTGATCAGCTTTGTCACATTGGCGTTGTAGCCGCCGGCAAGCCCGCGGTTCGATGTGAGCACGATGACTGCCTTCTTTTCGGATGGCTGCGGCTTCAAATACGGATGGTCGATCGTTCCGGATTTGGCCAGCATGGAAGTCACCGTCGCGTACATCTTATCGAAATACGGCTTGGAACGTTCCGCACGCGCCTTCGTCTTCTGCAGCTTTACCGTTGAGACCAGCTTCATCGCGTTTGTAATCTGCTGGGTGCTGGCAATACTGCTTCGGCGGCGTTTGATGTCTCTCATCGAGGCCATACTATCATCCTTTCCAGACTGTCAGTCTATTTGAAGCTCGCCTTGAATTCTTTCAGTGCCTGCTGCAGCTTTGCATCCGTATCATCTGAAATCTGCTTTTCGCTGATGATCGCTGATGGGATCTCCGGATATTTCGTATCCAGGAACTCAAACAGCTCCTTCTCAAAGCGCAGGATCTCCTTTACCGGAACATCCAGCAGGTATTTCTTTGTTGCCGCATAAATGATGATAACCTGATACTGTACCGGCATCGGCTGATACTGCGGCTGCTTTAAGATTTCCTTGATGCGCTCACCCTGTGCCAGACGCTCCTTCGTATCTGCATCGAGGTCGGAACCGAACTGGGAGAATGCCGCCAGCTCGCGGTACTGTGCCAGCTCGACACGGATCGGCGCTGCGATCTTCTTCATCGCCTTGATCTGCGCCGCTCCTCCTACTCGTGATACGGAAAGTCCTGCGTTTACTGCCGGACGGAAACCGGAGTTGAACATCTCAGTCTCCAGATAGATCTGACCGTCTGTGATGGAGATAACATTCGTCGGAATATACGCGGAAACGTCGCCCGCCTGCGTCTCGATGATCGGAAGTGCGGTAAGGGAACCGCCTCCCAGCTCATCCGAAAGACGTGCCGCACGCTCCAGCAGTCTGGAGTGCAGGTAGAAAACGTCGCCCGGGTATGCCTCACGTCCTGGCGGACGCTTCAGGAGCAGGGAGAGTGTACGATAAGCAGCTGCGTGCTTGGACAGGTCATCATATACGACGAGCACGTCCTCCCCGTTCTCCATCCATTCTTCTCCGATCGCACAGCCGGAATACGGTGCGATATACTGCAGCGGAGCCAGCTCGCTGGCCGTTGCGGAAACAACGGTCGTGTAATCCATAGCTCCGTATTCTTCCAGTGTCTTTACAAGGGATGCCACGGTCGATGCCTTCTGGCCGATCGCCACGTAAATACATTTTACGCCCTGTCCCTTCTGATTGATGATCGTATCGATCGCAATTGCGGTCTTTCCGGTCTGTCTGTCGCCGATGATCAGCTCTCGCTGTCCTCTTCCGATCGGCACCATGGAGTCAATCGCCTTGATACCGGTCTGCAGCGGCGTATCTACGGCTTTTCTTGAAATAACGCCGGATGCGACACGCTCTATCTTGCGGTATTTCTCCGCATGGATCGGTCCCTTGCCGTCAATCGGCTGTCCAAGCGCGTTTACGACACGCCCGAGCATTCCGTCTCCGACCGGCACCTCTACTACTCTGCCCGTGGTCTTTACGATATCTCCCTCGCCAATGCTGTTGCTGCTGCCGAGAAGTACCGCGCCGACATTGTCTTCCTCCAGGTTCAGGACCATGCCGTATACATCGCCCGGGAACTCCAGCAGCTCACCCTGCATGGCATTTTCCAGACCGTATACACGTGCAATACCGTCAGCTACCTGGATAACAGTACCTGTATCTGACACTGCGATTTCGGAAGAGTATCTCTGAATCTGTTCTTTGATCACGGAACTGATTTCCTCTGGTCTTAAATTCATGAGGTCTGCACACCTTCTTTCTCGCTCTCTAGTGAGATCTTCTGAAGGCTCGATGTAAGCGCCGCAAGCCTGCTGCTGATCGTGCTGTCGACCACACGGTCGCCGATGCGGATCAGAAGACCGCCGATTTTGCTCGCATCCACCTTGTATTCGATCTCCATTGTCTCATATCGGGTCGTATCCAGAAGCCGTTTCTCGATTTTCTGCTTCTGAGCCCCGCTAAGCGGAACCGCAGACGTTACCTCCGCAATTCCGATCCTCTTGTATTCCTTCACCCTTGCAATATAATATGCAAAAATACCGGGTAACTCTTTGTATCTTCCCTTTGCTGCCACAATTCTCAAAAAACCTGTGAGGGCGTCGGAAACCCGTCCCTTGAAAACATCCTCGATCACCGAAAGCTTCTGCTCCTGCGGAATCTCCGGGTGGATCATGATCTTTTCAAAGTCTTTGTTTTCATCCAGTATCGCCTTTACCGCTTCGATCTCTTCGGTAAGGCTGTCGATCCGGTTCTCTTCCAAGGCAAGCTCAAACAGCGCATCCCCATAGGTTTTGGATACTAGCTTTGCCATGTCTTCTCACCTATCTCCTTTAATGTATCGTCAATTAACGAATCCTGGATCTCGATATCGATCTTGTCGCTGACCACCTTTTCTGCCACCAGCGCTGCCACCGAAATGATCTCTTTCTTGATCTCATCCTGAGCCTTCTTCATCTCCAGCTCCGCCTGCTTGTTTGCACGCGCGATGATATTTGCCGCCTCTGCCTTCGCGTCCTCAATGATCTTTGCCTCATTGTCGAGCGCCTTTTTGCGGGCGGCGCCAAGAATCGCATCTTCTTCCTTGTGAATCTCACGCAGCCTGTTTTCGTATTCTTCTTTCAGCTTCGCAGCGTCCTCTCTGGACTTCTCAGCCGAATCGATATCATCCTTCACCTTATCCTGACGTTTTTTCAGCATATCGCGTGCCGGATTGAACAGCATATAGGACAGAAACAAAAACATCACAAACACTGCAATCGCCAGCAATACCGCATCATGCAGAAGCTGCGGGTCAAGATTAAACAAACGTGGTTCCAAGATTTCGCCTCCTTTCGCAGTCTATTTGTTCCTGTTCAAAGCCAGGCAAAATTTCGCAAAACAACCGTCAAATGCCTGTGTTTTTTTCATCAGAGCTTTCCGATCAGCGGATTTGCGAATAAGAGAATAAACGCGATCGCCAGACCGTAAAGACCGGTCGTCTCGGCAACGGCCTGTCCAAGAAGCATCGTGGATGTAATGTCACCCTTCGCGCCCGGATTTCTGCCGACTGCAGATGCACCGTGTCCTGCTGCAATACCCTGTCCTACACCAGGTCCGATACCTGCGATAAGTGCAAGACCTGCTCCGATTGCTGAGCAAGCTAATACTAAACCCTTGTCTGTAATACCCATAACTAGAACCCTCCTGTATAATATTTTTCTGAATGATCACCTGAAGTTTATTCTGTCTCCGGAAGTTTATCTGTTACATAAACCATCGTCAGCATACAGAATACGTATGTCTGAATAGCACCTGAGAACACATCAAAATAGATGTGCAGAAATCCCGGCCAGCCGATTGCGAACTTCGCCAGAAGTGTATAAATCAGCGACATCATAACCGTGCCTGACAGTACGTTGCCAAACAGACGCAGTGATAATGAAAACGGCGTCGCAATCTCTCCGATCAGATTGATCGGGAACAAAAACGGAAGCGGCTTGAACAGTCCGGTAAACGCGCCGAATTTGTTATATTTGATATTGTTGTACTGGATAATACCAAATGTCAGCAGACCAAGCGGCAATGTCACGCCATAATCTGCCGTAGGCGGCCGCAATCCAAAAAGTCCTGATATATTACTGAGAAAAATAAAGATGAAAATGCTTCCAATGTAGTTCCGGAACTTCTTTGCATAAGGTCCCATACTGCTTTCCACCATTTTATCGAGCATCTCGACAATCATCTCAACGATATTCTGGAATCCGGTCGGATACTTTTTCGCATGACTGATCGTAATCCGTGCCGCGACTGCAAAGATAACAATCAGCAGCATGACGATTGCAATCGCCACATGCGTTGTTGTGATCCAGAAAGTCTGGCCGAACAGTTCATAACTGAACACGCCATGTATGAAAAAATCTACATCCTGACTTGAAGATGCCAGCAAATTCGCAGCTCCCACGCTTTTTCCTCCTTTCTTCCGTATTCAAATATCTTATCATAACCGCCAAAAGCAGGGCTTTAAACGGTTAAAATCTATAAAATCTGCCTGGCAGATTCTATCACATTATTTTATTGCTTTTTTCCGTATCTTCATATTCTCCTTCATCTGCCTGTCTGTCCTGCTGATCCTTTCCGTGAATGATCCGGTGAATGACCGGCTGCAGAAATGCGCCGAATTTCAGGCAAAGCATACCGCCAAATGCCGCCATCACATATCCAAGTCTGAACCATGTTACAAGACCGGCCACCGCAAGAATCGCCACCGCACGGATCATATATGCTTTCCGCATGTATTTTTCCGCATCCTCCGGCTGCAGATCAAGCGCATAATCGATGGAACGGTACATATGAGCAGCAAGTCCGGCTGCCGTCACAAGACCAATACAAAGTCCTGACGTAAACATTCCGGAGTATCCGGTAAGAATGATACAGCCAGCCTCGATCACCGCACCGGATAAAAGAATTCCGATCATCAATTCCAAAAGTGTATCATTGATCTTTGTCTTCATTCTTATGCCTCCTGTTTTTTCTGTGCGGCATACCCACCTCACTGGCCAAAAGCCAGGTATTTCTTGCTCCTGCCATGATTCCGAGAACCACGAGCACCGCTGTTGAGGACCAGCCAAACGTGTCATCCAGCCAGAGCCCGACGCAGACACACAGGATCAGCGGAGCCAGCATACTGATGCCAAGCTGAGTCACCATAGACAGGGAACGCATGATATCATTTCTTTTTTTTATTACCAACGCCTCCTTAGCTTATGCCGAAACCTGATTATCGTTCAAAGCCAATACTTTTTCATTTTAACAGAAATCAAAAAAAAAATATACACCCTGTTGCAAAATATTTTGTTTTTTCTGTCCTGGATTTCTTACATTTTCCATCATTTGTCAGCACTGTTCACAATTTTGTATTCTCTTTGTATTTCCAGAATCAATAGCAGTGACACGGGTCCAAGTGCCACCCCGGCCGGTCCATAAAGATACAGACCTGCATAGACAACTACCACCATGACAAACGGATAGATCCCAAGCTTTCCGCCGATCAGCTTCGGTTCCAGAAATTCCCGTGCCACATACGTCACAAGGAACAGGGCACCGTATCCAAATGCCAGCTGATACTGCTTTTGAAACAGCCAATACAGTGCAATCGGGATAAGAAGCGTTCCGGTGCCGATAAAGGGCAGCGCATCTGTCAGCCCGATCACAAGCCCAAGCAGCAGAAAATACGGACTGCCAAGCAGCCACAGCCCGCTCGTACAAAGGACGGTTACGATTCCAATGATGATTCCCTGTGCCTTTAAATACATTCCGCCCTGCTTCCACATTCGGACGATAATCCTGCGGCACCTCCGGTACCACTCGTATTTTTGCAGCTTTTCCTTCATTTCATCGTAATCCTTCATCAAAAGCACCGCCGATACAAAAATTATCAGCAGAAAAATACCTGTATCTGCCAGCTTCTTCAGATAACGGAACGAATAATTGACCATCCCCGGGACCAGATACACCCGAATCTGTGCTGCCGCATGGTCAATCCCCGTATAGATCAGCTCCTCCAGCTCCTCCGACGGCACGCCAAAGCTTTGTCCGGCCATGTCACAGCACTCCTTGATCACACCGCAGAAGCCACTGTAATACAGGTCAAAATTTCCCGCAATCCTTCTGACCTGCTCCATCAGCATCTGATACAGCCAATAAAGACCAAGTCCCAGAAGCAAAATTGCCGCCAGCATCAACCCGGCGGCAATCATTTCCTTTTTCAGCCGGAGCCTCCTCTGAAGCCGTTCTGCCAGCGGATCAAGCAGACGCACCAGAACCCATGCAATTAAAAAAGGAATCACATACGGCAGCAGATATTTCAGCACGAAATATACTGCCAGTGTGATTCCCGTCATCTTCAGAATCCTTTTTCCTTCCGTCATCGGTCCGTACCTTCCCTTCTGTCAGCTTCCATCGCTTTCTCTGATTAGTATACTGACTTTGGGAATTTCTATTCTTTTTTCTGCCTTACTTTGATCCCTGCTGTTGAAACAATCCGAAGATCTCCCTCCTTGGCTCTGCCTCAAACTCCATTTTTTTACCGGTGATCGGATGTATAAATTCCAGCCTTGACGCACACAGTGCCGGCTCGCCCCTTCCCGTTCTGCCGGCTGCTGAATCCGGAACATACCTCTGCCAGTCTGAATGATACTTTACATCTCCGTACAAAGGAAGCCCGGCATGTGCCATCTGCACCCGGATCTGATGGTGTCTTCCGGTGTTCAGCCGGATATTTACCAGCACCAGCTCGCCCTGCTGCGCCGCAATCTGAAACAAAAGCCTTGCCTCCTTTGCGTTCTTTTGTCCCTTTTCCGTCACAACAGAGGTGTTTGTCCTTACATCCTTCACGAGATAATCCGTAAGTGCATGCCACTCTTCTTTTTCTTCCGTCTTTGTCTCCGGCCACTTCCGTCCCTTCTCCGTCACACAGCATACTGCCTGATACGTCTTTTTCATTGTGCCGTCTGCAATCTGCTTTGAAAGCCCTGCTGCAGCTTTTTTCGTCTTTGCAAAAACAAGAACTCCCTCCACGGGCTGATCGAGCCGATGGATTACACGAACCGGTTCAAACACCGCACTGCTTCCGGACTTCTTATACGCTTCCGCCTGTTCTGCCAGATGGTTGTTTAAAATACTCACCAGATCCTTTTCACCAAGCCTTGCGCTCTGCACTGCGATTCCGGCTGCCTTGCGGCACACCAGGATATTTTTATCTTCATACAAAATCATCGTTTTCTCCTACAGCTTAAACCGATATCCCACGCCCCATATTGTCTCAATATACTGCGGCTTGGAGGACTGCTTTTCGATTTTTTCACGGATTTTTTTGATATGTACGGTAACCGTTGCAATATCACCGACAGACTCCATATCCCATATTTCGCGGAACAGCTCCTCCTTCGTAAATACGTGATTCGGATTCTGTGCAAGGAAGGTAAGCAGATCAAATTCTTTTGTTGTAAAGGCTCGCTCCTCCCCTTCAACCCATACACGGCGTGCTGTTTTATCGATCTTGATCCCACGCACCTCAATGATATCATTTTCCTGCACATTGCTGTTTACAAGGCGTTCATACCTTGCCAGATGCGCCTTTACCCGCGCCACCAGCTCACTTGGACTGAACGGCTTTGTCATGTAATCATCTGCACCAAGTCCCAGTCCTCGGATTTTATCAATATCATCCTTTTTTGCCGATACCATGATCACCGGCGTATTTTTTCGCAGCCGGATCTGCCGGCAGATTTCAAAACCATCCACACCCGGAAGCATCAGATCCAAAATGATCAGATCAAAATCTTCCTCCAAAGAACGTTTCAATCCCCTCTCTCCGTCATTTTCAATCTCCACCGCAAACCCGGAAAGCTCCAGATAGTCCTTTTCCAGATCGGCAATCGCCACTTCATCTTCCACGATCAAAATTTTACTCACCTGCCGGCACCTCCTGATATTTTCTGATAACAAAACTCATCGTTGTTCCTTCTCCAAGCTTGCTGTTTGCCCAGATTCTTCCTCCATGATCCTCGACAATCTTTTTCACGATAGAAAGCCCGATTCCGCTTCCGCCCTGCGCGGAATTACGCGAGGTATCCGTCCGGTAAAACCGGTCAAAAACCGACACCAGCTCTCTGGTCGGGATTCCTTTTCCGTTGTCTTCAATTTCCACCTGGATAAAATCACCTGCATCCTTTACACGCAGCTCCACTTTTTTCTTCGCCTTATCCATATATTTGACAGAATTTCCGATAATGTTGTTGATAACACGCGTCAGCTGTTCCGCATCTGCAATGATCATGGTCTCCGGATCGATCGTATTCATGTAGGTAAACGCAATCTGGCGTTCTCTTAGATCCAGTCCTACATCATCTGCACAATCATCAAAATATTCCGTCACATTCAGCTGGCTGAAATGATATGGGATGCGGTTCGTGTCAATTTTAGAATAAAACGTAAGCTCATTGATAAGTCGGTCCATATCATTTGCTTTGACGTAAATCGTTCTGATATACCGGTCCATTTTTTCCGGTGTATCAGCTACTCCGTCCATAATGCCTTCCACGTATCCCTTTACTGCCGTGATCGGCGTCTTCAGATCGTGTGAAATATTACTGATCAGCTCCTTGCTCTGCCGGTCAAAGGCTTCCTTTTCCTCAGCCTGATTTTTCAGCCGGATCCGCATCTCATCGAAATCGCGGCACAGTTCACTGATCTCATCCTTTCCTGTTTCGTTCAGTTCAAAATCAAAATCCTCATTTTTGATTCGCTCCGTTGCCTCTGAAAGCTTCTTAAGCGGTGTGTTGATCCCGGTATAAATCCAGATCGTCAAAAGTGCAGCTGTAAAAAACAGGATCACAACGATTGACAGCAGCAGATCCATCAGCAGATGCTTCGTCTGTGTCACGATCTTTTTCGTTGATGAAATAATAAAAACACTGCCCTCGCTTCCGTCTGAAAATTCCACATCCAGCTGCTTTACAAACGCCTTGACATCCTTGCCGATATAAGACCCTCCGTCTGAGGAGCTGCTGAATTCCCGAAATGCCGGAAGCTCCGAAAAAAGCTTTGAGACATTTTCTCCTGACCCATTATAATAAAGCTCATTATCTTTGCGCACAAGCAGATACGCCGGCTGCTCCTCCATTTCAAGGTTCATCTTTTCCAGATACGCTTCATCCAGAAACTGATCCGGATCCTGCTCTGCCTGCATTTTAAGCTTTTCAAATACCTTCTGCGTCGATTTTCCGATCACCTGCATTGTATCCGACAATGTATCCCACGACACCGGCACACCGTAGCTCTGCTCGATTGCCTGCATCTGATATTTCGAAAAACCCAGAAAAGCAATTCCAAACATCAGAAACGGTACAAACAGAATTACAAAAAATGCGATGATCAGTCTTGTCTTTAATTTCATCTCCTATTTCCTTCCGTTTCCATCCTTTTATCTGCGGTAAAGTATAACACACTCCAAACCGCTTTTCCTCTAAACAATCAATATATTTATAAAAATTTTGTAAAACAGGTAAAAACTTTTTTCTATCGTGAAGCTTGCGCTCCACTTTTATGCTCATACCGGGGCGGGTCATTAAGCCATAAAACCACTCCTGTGCAAGCACATCGTGGTTTCAGGCTTTTGACCCTGGCATCATAAAAAAAGGGCAGCATCCTAAGATGTCACCCTCTTTTTTTTCTTATCATTTTTTCTTACCAGCTTTTACAGGTACTTTTTCAGCTCTTCCACCTTATCCAGCTTCTCCCACGGAAGATCCAGATCATGACGGCCAAAATGTCCGTATGCCGCTGTCTGCTTGTAGATCGGACGACGCAGATCCAGCATTTTGATGATCCCTGCCGGACGCAGATCAAAGTGCTCACGGATAATCTCTGTCAGCTTCTCATCAGATACCTTTCCGGTACCGAACGTATCTGCCATGATTGAAGTCGGTCTTGCCACACCGATTGCATACGACAGCTGGATTTCACATTTATCAGCCAGGCCTGCTGCAACGATATTCTTTGCCACATAGCGTGCTGCATATGCTGCAGAACGGTCTACCTTGGTGCAGTCTTTTCCGGAGAATGCTCCGCCGCCGTGTCTTCCGTATCCGCCATACGTATCTACAATGATCTTACGGCCGGTCAGACCGCTGTCTCCGTGCGGTCCGCCTATAACAAAACGTCCGGTCGGATTTACGAAAAACTTTGTATTTTCATCTACCATATCCTGCGGAAGGATCTCGTCAAACACATACTTCTTAATATCAGCATGGATCTGCTCCTGTGTTACCTCCGGATCATGCTGCGTGGAAAGAACGACTGCGTCCAGTCTTGCCGGTTTTCCGTTTTCATCATACTCTACCGTAACCTGAGTTTTTCCATCCGGACGAAGGTAGGTCAGCGTACCGTCCTTACGTACCTTGGTCAGCTGAAGTGCAAGCTTCTGTGCCAGTGCAATCGGATACGGCATATACTCATCCGTCTCATTTGTTGCATATCCGAACATCATACCCTGATCTCCGGCGCCGATCGCTTCAATTTCCTCATCACTCATCTGATTTTCTTTTGCTTCCAGAGCCTTGTCAACGCCCATTGCAATATCGGTAGACTGCTCATCGATCGCAGTGATAACAGCGCAGGTTTCTGCGTCAAAACCGTATTTTCCTCTTGTATATCCAATCTCACGCACCGTATCACGAACAACCTTCTGAATATCAACGTATGCCTTTGTCGTGATCTCTCCCATAACCAGTACAAGGCCGGTCGTTGTTGCAGTCTCGCAGGCTACACGGCTCATCGGATCCTGCTCAAGCAGTGCATCCAGAATCGCATCTGAAATCTGATCACACATTTTGTCCGGATGTCCTTCGGTTACGGATTCGGATGTAAATAATCTCTTGTCCATTTTCATTTTCCTTTCTTTGTCTTGTGGTATGCTTTTTCCCTAATTTTTATGACATGATGCCAGGGTCAAAAGCCCTCAACTATGATTCCTGTGCCATAAAATGTCATAAAAAAATCCGCCCCAAAAAGGCGGACTTAATAATCACTCATCAAATCCCCTTATTGTTCGAGTTTACTCGCTCAGGTTGGCACCTTCCATAAACGGGGTTGCCGTGGCTTCTCAGGTCCTATGTACCTCCACCACTCTGAATAAGAGAAAAGCATCTATTTTTCTGGTTTCCTGAATCCGATTGTTCTGATCGGTCAGTTCTGATATAACCTACAGCGTTTCCGGCTGTTTGTCAAGTAGTTTAACCTGACATTTTTACAAAAACGTCAAATATTCTCAACTTTACTTCAAAGACATAAGCTTTTCTGTGCACTCTTCAGTGTTTCCGGTTCTCTGCTCCCGATACAAACCGATCCACGATATAGCGGTTTGCCTCAAGCTCCTGACTGTCATCCAGCAAAGCAAGCTCGCTTACCCCGTATTTTCGCTCCAATGCATTTGACAGAAGCAGATCACAGACATGCGGATTTTTCGGCAGAAGCGGACCATGAAGATACGTCCCGATCACGTTTTTGTAAAGTACCCCTTCTGCTTTGTCCTTCTCATTATTGCCATAACCGTACAGCACTTTTCCAAGCGGCCGGTTATCACCGATATACGTTCTTCCTCCGTGATTTTCAAAACCCACGATCGGAAGCTCCAGCTTATCGTTTTTTATCACAATATTGGAAATCAGACGCGGACTTCCCTGCTCTGTATAAAGATCCACCAAAGAAAGTCCCTCAATCCGTCCGTCATCCGTATCGTAGTAATGCCCCAGCAGCTGGTAACCGCCGCACACCGCAATCACACTTCCGCCATCCTCCACGTAATCCCGGAAGCTTTTCTTTATCCCCCGCAGCTTTTCGCAGACCAGCATCTGCTCCCGGTCTGAACCGCCGCCGAGCAGCACAATATCAAGCGTGGAAAAATCCACCGGATCATCCAGCTGAAATTCCTGTACCTCTGCCTCAATTCCGCGCCACTCACACCGTTTCTTCATGCACTGAATGTTCCCCCGGTCTCCGTACAGATTCAGCAGATCCGGATACAAATGTCCAATCCTCAGTTTCATGTTGATTCCTCCAGAATTCTTTGTCCTGCCCGCTGCGCCATCCTTCTTCAGAAATCTTCTGACAGGTCATGACCCATACCTCTCAGACAACATTTTCCATGCACTCTCGCGCTGTCACATCTTTGCCAGGATTCCTCTTGTTGAAAACAGCGCCGTATAATTCACCAGCACATACAGCGAACCACAGCCATCCTGCACACGTTTTTTTATCGCAGTTTCAACATCATTTTCCAGCTGACATGGAATATCCACATACTTCATACGCAGCCGCATATCCTGACACCGGATGCCGCTGACCGTGATGGAATGGATGGACGGATCCGCAAACCGGTCAAAATCCACATCCCACAGCCAGGAAATATCCGTGCCGTCCTGCGCATTGTCGTTAATGACAATAATGATGTCCTTCTCTTTGTCATCCTCCATTACCGCTGAAATATTCTGGTTAAATCCTGCCGGATTTTTCGCCAGATTCAGAACCACCTCTGTATTTCCAATCGTAAAGTGCTCCATGCGGCCGTTCTGCGGATTGAATTCCTGTAGCACCTTTTCAAACCGGGTAAGAGCAAGTCCTCCCGTACGCGCCGCACTGTATGCAGCCAGAATATTATAAATATTATAAAAGCCCTGATAATTCACTGCAATCGGTGTCACTTCACCGCTTTGCTTCTCCCGGACTTCAAAACGTAATCCGTGTGTCATATCGATCGCTTCCGCGGCAAAATCAGCCTCCGGCCTTGCAAAGCCGCATTGCGGGCAGTGATAGCTGCCCAGCTGGCTGTAATGATAAAAATCATAGGAAAGCCGCTCTCCACATCGTTTACAGAACCGGCCCTCGCGGATCTCTCCGGTCTCCTGCCGTTCAAATACCTGCTCCGGTATACCGTATGTCACGTATGCATTTCCGCTTTCCATTGCAAGATATGCAGAAAGCGCATCGTCTCCGTTCACGATCACCTTCATCTCAGGTGCCATCTTCATCGCACGGTCCAGAAGCTTCATCGTGATATCAATCTCACCATACCGGTCCAGCTGGTCACGAAACAGATTTGTCAGCACCATATAATCCGGCCTGAAATGCGGAAATACCCGCACCGTGGAAGCCTCGTCAATTTCGATGCTTGCGTAATCCGCATCCAGCTTTCCGTTATTTTTTGCCGCAAGGACGAAAGCCGCCGCCACACCATCCAGCATGTTGGAGCCGGTATGATTGCAGACCAGCTTTTTCCCCTCTGACTCAATCGCAGAGCACAGCAGATTGTTTGTAGTTGTCTTCCCGTTTGTTCCGCAGACCACAAAAATTTTTTCCCGCACCTGCGATGCAAGGTCGTGCAGAATATTCGGATCGATCTTCAGCGCGATTTTTCCCGCCAGTGTCACGCCCTGCTTTCCCGCCATTTTACAGCCGGTACTAACAAGCTTTGCAGTCCATATGGCAAGCAGCCTTCGTACTCTCATGTCTTATTCTTCCTTCTTCAGTTCCTCTTCCAATGATTTCAGCGTATCCTCTTCCGTCTTCTTTGCAGAATCCTTGACCCGCGCAATGCTTGCCACCTTCACATCCTTTTCTGGATCAAGGCTCATCAGCTTCACACCGCTTGTCACACGGCCAAGCACGGAAATATCCTCGCAGGCCATCTGAATGATGATACCCTCCGTGCTGATCATCATAATATCATTATCCGCATGCACAGCCTTGGCTCCGACTACATTTCCTGTCTTTTCCAGGATCTTATAGCACTTAATTCCCTTGCCGCCGCGATTCTGCGCCGTAAACTCAGACATTTCAGTCAGTTTGCCCATGCCGTACTCCGATGCGATCAGCAGATATTCTCCCTGCGTATCCATCTGCATTGCAACAACCTCATCACCGTCTGACAGATTCATTCCGATCACCCCCATCGAAGTACGACCGGTCTTACGCACATCCGTCTCATGGAAACGGATACACTGTCCGTATTTCGTCACAAGCAGGATGTCCTTTTTATTGTTTGTAAATTTCACCTCGATCAATTCATCATCGTCGCGGAGAGTAATGGCAGCCAGACCAGTTTTTCTCACATTTGCAAAATCTGTGATCGGTGTCTTCTTTACCAGTCCCTTCTTCGTCGCCATAAACAGGAAGCGGCCTTCCTTGTATTCACGGATCGGAATCAGCGCCGTAATCTTCTCTCCCGGCATCAGCTGGAGCAGGTTGATGATCGCAGTACCGCGTGCCGTACGGCTCGCCTCCGGAATCTCATAGCCCTTCAGACGGTACACTCTTCCCTGATTCGTAAAGAACATCAGATAGTGATGCGTGCTCGTCATCAGCAGCTCCTCTATGTAGTCATCCTCCAGCGTCTGCATTCCCTTGATTCCCTTGCCGCCTCGGTTCTGACTCTTGAAATTATCCGGTGTCATACGCTTGATATAGCCAAGCTTCGTCATCGTTATAACCACATTCTCATCCGGGATCAGATCCTCTGTGGTCAGATCAAATACATCATGCTCAATGCTCGTTCTGCGGTCATCACCGTACTTATCACTGATAATCTGAATTTCTTTTTTGATTACGCCAAGAAGCAGCTTTTCATCCGACAGAATTGCACGATACTCCTCGATTTTCTTCAGAAGCTCCTGATATTCTGCCTCAAGCTTCTCACGTTCCAGACCGGTCAGCGTACGCAGACGCATATCTACGATTGCCTGTGCCTGAGCATCACTTAAACCAAACCGTTCGATCAGTCCCGCCTTTGCAGCCGGTGTATTTGCAGATCCGCGGATGATCTTGATGACTTCATCGATATTGTCAAGCGCGATCAGCAGTCCCTGCAGGATGTGAGCACGCTCTTCTGCTTTGTTCAGCTCATATTTTGTTCTTCTCGTAACCACATCCTCCTGATGGCGGATATAGTACGTCAGCATCTCCTTCAGGTTCAGCGTCTTTGGCTGGTTATTGACAAGCGCAAGCATGATCACACCGAAGGTATCCTGCAGCTGTGTATGCTTATAAAGCTGATTGAGCACCACATTTGCATTTGCATCCCTGCGCAGCTCAATATTGATCCGCATACCCTCGCGGTTCGACTCATCCGTAATTCCCGTAATTCCGTCAATTTTTTTGTCCCTTACAAGATCAGCCATCTTCTCGATCAGACGTGCTTTATTTACCATGTACGGAATCTCGGTCACAATGATCCGGCTCTTGCCGTTTGGCATGGACTCAATATTTGTCACGGCGCGCACCCGGATTTTTCCTTTTCCGGTACGATATGCCTCTTCAATGCCGCGTCTTCCAAGGATCTGTGCTCCTGTTGGAAAATCAGGTCCCTTGATGATCTCCAGAATCTCCTCGATCGAAGTCTCCCGATCCTCTTCAATGCGGTTATCAATCATCTTTACAACTGCTCCAATTACCTCCCGAAGATTATGCGGCGGGATATTCGTTGCCATACCTACCGCAATTCCATTCGTTCCATTTACCAGAAGATTCGGAAAGCGTGCCGGAAGCACGGTCGGTTCCTTCTCTGTTTCATCAAAGTTTGGTACGAAGTCCACGGTATCCTTTCCGATATCCGCCAGCATCTCCATCGAAATTTTGCTCAGTCTCGCCTCTGTATAACGCATGGCAGCCGCGCCGTCTCCATCGACGGAGCCAAAGTTTCCGTGTCCGTCAACAAGCGGGTAACGCGTCGACCATTCCTGCGCCATATTCACAAGTGCGCCGTAAATAGAGCTGTCTCCATGCGGATGATATTTACCCATTGTATCACCGACAATACGCGCACATTTTCTGTGTGGCTTGTCCGGCCCATTATTCAGCTCGATCATGGAATAAAGCACACGGCGCTGTACCGGCTTCAGTCCGTCTCTTACATCCGGGAGGGCTCGCTGTGAGATAACGCTCATCGCATAATCAATATACGACTCCTCCATCGTTTTTTTCAGGTCAACCTCATGGACCTGGTCAAATATTGTATCTTCCACGGATTTACCTCCTGTTTCGTGAACTTACACATCCAGATTCTTTACATTCTTCGCATTTTCTTCAATAAACTCACGCCGCGGCTCTACCTGATCCCCCATCAGCGTCGTAAAAGTAAGATCAATCTCCGAGGACTGTGCCTCATCCATCGTTACCTTCCGAAGGATCCGCTTTGCCGGATCCATTGTTGTCTCCCAGAGCTGCTCAGCATCCATCTCTCCAAGACCTTTGTAGCGCTGGATCTTGTTGTTCTGGTCTCTTCCGACCTCATCAAGGATCTTCTGCAGCTGCTCATCACTGTATGCATACCATACCTTCTTGTTTTTCTCCAGCTTAAAAAGCGGCGGCTGTGCCAGATATACGTATCCCTGCTTGATCAGCTCCGGCATAAAGCGATACAGGAAGGTAAGCAGCAGCGTTGCAATGTGCGCACCATCGACATCGGCATCCGTCATGATAATGATCTTATGGTAACGCAGCTTCGAAATATCAAAATCCTCATGAATTCCCGTTCCGAATGCCGTGATCATCGCTTTGATCTCCGCATTGCCGTAGATACGGTCCAGTCTTGCCTTTTCCACATTCAGAATCTTTCCGCGCAGTGGAAGGATCGCCTGCGTTGCACGGCTTCTTGCCGTCTTTGCCGAACCGCCCGCAGAATCACCCTCTACGATATAGATTTCACATTTTGACGGATCCTTATCCGAACAGTCTGCCAGCTTGCCGGGCAGTGACAATCCATCCAGAGCCGATTTTCTTCTTGTCAGCTCGCGTGCCTTACGTGCAGCCTCTCTTGCCCGCTGAGACATAACAGATTTTTCCACAATGATCTTTGCCACCTGCGGATGCTGCTCAAGAAATACCGTCAGCTGCTCTGTCACAACGCTCTCTACCGCTCCTCTTGCCTCACTGTTACCCAGCTTCTGCTTCGTCTGTCCTTCAAACTGAGGCTCTTCGATCTTGATGCTCACGATTGCGGTCAGACCCTCTCTGATATCGTCTCCGGTCAGATTCTGATCCGAATCCTTTACCAGCTTATTCGCCCTTGCATAATCATTAAATGTCTTGGTCAGCGCATTCTTAAAACCGGTCAGATGTGTACCACCCTCCGGTGTTGTAATATTATTGACAAAGCTGTAGCTTCCCTCTGTGTAGGAATCATTATGCTGCATTGCCACTTCAACGTAAACACCGTCTCTCATACCTTCGCAATAAATAATATCCTCATAAAGCGGTGTCTTTCCCTTGTTCAGATACGTTACAAATTCCTTGATTCCGCCTTCATAGTGGAAAATCTTCTCTCTTGTATTTTCATCGTCCCGCTCATCCCGCAGCACGATACGGATATTTTTCGTCAGAAATGCCATCTCACGTAAACGCTGCTTCAGTACATCAAAATCATATACCGTATCTTCGAAGATCTCTGCATCCGGCTGAAATGTTACCGTTGTTCCGGTTTTTTCCGGAGCACATTCTCCGACCACCGTCAGCTTCTCCACTACTTTTCCCCGTTCGTATCTCTGCTGATAAATCTTGCCCTCATGACAGATTTCCACTTCCAGCCACTTTGAAAGTGCATTTACTACAGATGCGCCTACGCCATGAAGACCGCCGGATACCTTGTATCCTCCGCCGCCGAATTTTCCGCCCGCATGCAGTACAGTAAAAACAACCTCAACTGCAGGGAGCCCGGCTTTTTTGTTGATTCCAACCGGAATTCCGCGGCCGTCATCCACAACTGTCACAGAATCCCCTTTATTGATCGTGACAATGATGTTGTGACAGAATCCTGCCAGTGCCTCATCCACTGCATTATCCACTATCTCATAAACCAGGTGATGGAGACCTCTCGACGAGGTACTTCCAATGTACATACCAGGCCTCTTTCTAACCGCCTCAAGTCCCTCAAGTATCTGGATCTGATCTGCACCGTACTCTGCGCTCATGAAAAACCTCCTGTTAATTCTTCTGACTGACCGTTCCGTCTGTTACCTGGAACAATCGGTTTATTTTAAAGTTATTTTCTACAAAATCATCCACACCGGTACCGGTGATCATCGTCTGGATATCATGAATACTTTCCAGAAGATATCTCTGCCGCCTGCTATCAAGCTCGGAAAGCACATCGTCAAGCAGCAGTACCGGTGTATCTTTTACGCTCTGCTTTACGATCTCAATCTCCGCAAGCTTTAAAGACAGCGCTGCGGTGCGCTGCTGTCCCTGCGACCCAAACCGCCGGATATCCACCTCTCGAATCGAAAAACACAGATCGTCGCGGTGCGGCCCGCAATTCGTCATTTTGGAACGAATGTCCCGCTCCCGGTTTTGCTTCAGCTTTTCAGCAAACTGCTCCGGCAGTGTATCTTTTTCATACGTCACTTCAAGTATTTCCCTGTTTCCGGAAAGATTTCCGTGAATCCTTCCGATGATCCCGGCAAGCTCCCGGACAAACTTTTCTCTTGCCTGTATGATCATTGTACCATACTGTACAAGCTGTTCATCCATAATATCAAGCATCACACCTGCTTCCGGATATCCCGCATAATCCTTCAGAAGCCGGTTGCGCTGTACCAGCAGCTTATTGTAATCAGACAGCTGATGCAGATAAATGCGATCCAGCTGACACAGCTCCATATCCAGAAAACGTCTCCGTTCTGCGGGTCCGTTTTTAATAATATTCAGATCCTCCGGTGAGAAAAAAACAAAATTTCCAAGTCCGACCAGTTCGCTGGCCTTCCGTACCGGCACACCGTTGATCGCAATTCCCTTGGAACGGTTTTTCTTCAGGTGCATATCAATACGGTACGGCACATCTCCCTTTCGGATCCGCATGCAAATATGTGCTTCCTCATGTCCGAACCGAAGCATCTCCCGATCCTTGCCGGCCCGGTGAGATCTTGTTGTCCCGCACAGGTATACCGCTTCCAGAATATTCGTCTTTCCCTGTGCATTATCTCCATAAAACAGATTTGTCCCTCTGTCAAAGTCCAGCTCCAGCGTTTCATAGTTGCGGAACTGATTCAGCTTTACCGACTCAACAATCATGCTCTCTCACTGCTCATTCTACAACTTTTACGGTAATATTTCCACATACGACTACATCTCCTGCGAAAAGTTTTTTTCCGCGCTGCAGCTCCGTCTTTCCGTTTACCAGCACCGTGCCGTCCTGAATCCGGTATTTTGCATCCACACCCGACTCGGCAATTCCGGCTGCTTTCAGTGCCTGTCCCAGTTTAATATACTCATCTCTAAGCTTAATTTCTACTGTTTCCATTTCTTCTCCTGTCCTTTTGACACCGATCTGTCTTTCGCTTCCATATTTCCGGCTGCTTTCATAAGCAGACGGAAACTGCAGTTTTCGAATGTCTGTTTTAATTATGTGTCTATAATGATATCTATTATATCGTGCATAAATATGCATTTTTATTCAATGTTTTTCCGGTTTGTTTTTATGCATTTGTTATGCATTTGTTATGCGTCTTGCTTTAACTGCTGCGTTTATGTCCTTTGTCCGCATACAAAAGGCAGTGTTATATGTGATATGTTTCTTATTATAATGTTTATTTTTCTGTCTTTGTGCTACGGACACACCAATCTTCGTCCGCCTTATCTACTGACTAAGCATCCCATTACCCGCCGCTTAGTGCTCCGCACACCTGAAGCGGGGGAATGCTTATCTGCGGTAAAGCGGACATTCGCAATCCGCTTCGCGATCTGCGTTCAAAATATCAGTCGTTATCAATAAAATTTACTGGCAGAATCAGATAAATATAGCTTTGCTCATCGTCCCGGATAAAACATGGAGCTTTCGGATTCATATAATAAATATTAATTTTTTCATCATCGATCACACGAAGTGCATCAATCAGCAGCTTCGGGTTGAATCCGATCTTGATATTTTTTCCTTCCAGTTCGATATCAATCAATTCATCCATCGATCCGATCTGAGAAGAAATCTTCAGCTCCATCACATCCTCTGCAATATTTAAAATGATCGGACGCTTATCGCCTTCTTTTATCATCAAAGTTGCACGGTCAATACAGTCCAGGAATTCCTTTTTGTTAATCGTTACCTTCGTCTCATAATCATTTGTCAGCATCTGATCTACCCGGAAATAATTTCCTTCGATCAATCTGGAAACAACGACTGTATTTTCGAACTCAAACAAGATATGGTTGTTTGTAAAATAAATATCCACAAGATCCTCTGTTCCGCCGGTTAAAATTTTAGAAACTTCCGTTAATGTTTTTCCCGGAACAATCACTTTTTTCGGTTCATATTCCGATTTCAGAAGAATTTTCCGGATGGAAATACGGTGACCGTCAAGTGAAACAACCCGCATTTCACCGCCGTTTATATCAAATAATTCACCAGTCATGATTTTATTGCTGTCATTTGCCGCGATTGAAAAAATAGTCTGACGGATTACTTCTTTCAACGTAAACTGAGAAATGGTAATCTGATAATCTTTTTCCACATAAGGCAGGTATGGAAAATCTTCTCCGCTTTGCCCCATAATAGAAAATTTCGCTTTTTCACAGGTGATTTGTGTACTGTTGTTTGTATCAGACGTAATAATAACATCATTTTCGGGAAGTTTTCGGACAATTTCAGAAAAAAGCTTTGCATCAAGTGCAACCATTCCTTTTTCCTGAACCGTTCCTTCCACGATGGTATCGATTCCAAGTTCCATGTCATTTGCAGTAAAATGAATTTCTGCTGCAGATGCATTAATAAGAATTGTTTCAAGAATCGGCATGGTTGTTTTTGATGAAACAGCTTTTGCTACAATACTGATACTTTTTTGTAAATCTGATTTTTTACAGATAATTTTCATAAATAAGTACTCCTTTCCGGATGCGGATCCATCGGTTTGAAAGCGGACAGTAAGTATTCGTTTTTCAACAGGAGCCTCAGATTCTGGCGGCGGAAATTCACCGTGAAGCTTTGGGATCCGAATAGATAGATAAAAAAAGAAAAAAAATCCGCAGTATTCGCATTAGGGGATGTGGATATGTGTAAAACTGCAAAAAGAGCTGTGTTTACGCATAAAAGCAAACGGAATAACCGTGTGTATGCCACCGTGATACCAGCAGGATAACCATGCAGTTATGCACATCTTTGCAGCAGAGTCCGCAGTTTGTCTGGAAAAAAAAGAAAAGTTGTGAACAGACGTAAACAGTCTGTCCACACACATTTCTGATAGATATCCTGTGGATAAGTGGATAACTTTGTGGATAACTTTCAGCTCGGATTAATTTTTTTCTGAAGGATTTCGATCGTTTTCCGCATGTCATCTGAAGTCTTTAATTCATCGGAAATCTTTTTTGAACCATGCAGAACCGTTGAATGATCACGTCCGCCGATTTCACTGCCGATTTTTTTCAGTCCGACGCTGGTCATGGTATTGCACAGATACATAGCGATCTGGCGTGGTACGACAATTTCGTTATTTCGTTTGTTGCTGCGGATATCATCGACACTTACGTGGAAATGTTCGGCTACCGTATTGACGATCAGTGCCGGAGTTACTTCCTTTTTTTCATCCGGAGAAACGATATCTTTCAGTGCTTCTTCGGCCAGTTCGACGGTGATTTCTCGTTTTTCGAGGTTGCTAAGAGCAACGAGCTTGTTCAGCGCGCCTTCCAGCTCACGGATATTCGATTTGATATGCATGGCAATATATTTGATTACTTCGTTATCAATATTGTAGCCGTCATTTTCTTCTTTTTTATGAAGAATTGCCATTCTGGTCTCAAAATCCGGAGACGAAATATCTGCAATCAGCCCCCATTCGAAACGGGAGCGGAGTCTTGCTTCAAGAGTTACGATATCTTTCGGCGGTTTATCGGAGGAGATGATGATCTGCTTTTTATTGCCATGGAGATCATTAAAGGTATGGAAAAATTCTTCCTGCGTAGCCTCTTTTCCTATAATAAATTGAATATCGTCGATAAGAAGAACATCAACGCTGCGATATTTTTCGCGAAATTTGGTCATAGCGGTATTGTTGCCGTTACGAATTGCATCAATCAGTTCATTTGTAAAGGTTTCACTTGTGACGTAGAGTACCTTTTTTTCCGGGTTCTGGTTGAGTACAAAATGTGCGATGGAATGCATCAAATGCGTTTTTCCAAGTCCGGCGCCTCCGTGAATAAAAAGCGGATTGTACATTTTTCCCGGTGATTCTGCGACTGCCAGCGATGCTGCGTGTGCAAATTTATTGTTATTGCCGACAACGAAGGTATCAAAGGTATATTTCGGGTTGAGTCCGGCGCGCTCCGCCAGAACGCTGTTATCTACGGTATTGACGGCAGCAAGTTTTTTTTTCTCTTCGAGCTGTGCAGCAGCCTGCTCCGGAAGAATAAATTCGATATTATATTCTTTTCCGGTGCATTCGGCAATGGCCACTTTGAGTGGAAAAGTATATTTTTTACTGATATAATCGATCGCCATTTGCTCGTTTGGAACAAGAATTATGACGGTGGTGTCGGTAATCTCATGCAGCTGCAGAGGCTGAAGCCAGGTTTTGAACGAAATTTCTGATAATTCGTGTTCAATCTTGACGGTCTGCAGGATCTGATCCCATTTTTCTTTTAGTATGTCCATAGTATAATCTCCAAAAAACCATTTTTTCCTACGGTAATATTAACCCAAAAAGAAAAATTACGCAATGGAAAGTTTTGAATAAGATGTGCAAAACCTGGCGAAAACTGTGGATAAAAAGCAGCGAGAAGAACGTGGCATGTGGATAATGCAAAAGCAGGTTAACATAAAGTAGGCAGAAAAAAGATGTTGTACGCAGGATGTGGATAAGTCTGTCCAAAGTACGCACAGTGAAAAACAGAAGAAAAATAAAGGAAAAAAAGAATGTGGAAAAAAACAGTATACACAGAAAAAGAAAAATTTATCCACATCTTATCAACAAATTGTGGATAAATTACGTTAACCGGATAAGTTATCCACTTCTGTTGATAACTTTGTGGATAAAAAGAAATGCGATTATCCACATGGGTGTGCAGAAAATTACCGCTGTGGTGGAAAATTCCGTAAATGCAAAAAATTTAAGGATTTGCTTGACGAAATGCGGTTTTTTGAATATAATTGAGGCGATGTTTTCAAATATGTACATGATTGACAATTACACGATACCAACTGAAATAGATTTGGTTCAGTAAAAAGGAGGTGCCGGAAATATGAAGATGACATTTCAGCCGAAAAAGAGATCCAGATCCAAGGTTCACGGATTCCGGGCAAGAATGAGCACAGCAGGCGGAAGAAAAGTTTTAGCTGCCAGAAGAGCAAAAGGAAGAAAAGTATTGTCAGCATAGGCCGCAGATATGTGGCCTTTTTTGTAACTGTCCAGAATTTCCGGGCAGTTACACTTTTCTGCAACTTTTCTGAATTTTTCTGAAAAGGAAGAATGTATGATTTTTTCAGAATCTCTAAAAAAATACGGGGATTTCCAGCGGGTTTACAGACGGGGCAGATCGTATGCCAACAAATATCTGATCATGTATATAAGGAAGCAGGACTTCGCAGGAAACCGTATCGGAATTTCAGTCAGTAAAAAAGTCGGAAACAGTGTAATCAGGCACAGAATTACAAGACTGATCCGGGAAAGTTATCGATTGAATGAACACTTATTTGTGAGAGGCCTTGACATTGTAGTCGTAGCAAGGCCAGGCGCGAAAGGGCGAAGCTTCTTTGAAATTGAGAGCGCGCTGCTTCATCTTGGGAGACTCCACAGTATTTTGGAAAGTGGAGAGCAAAAGAAAGAAGTGAATGTCGAAGATGAAAAAGATACTGATCTTTCTGATTAGATGTTATCAGAAGTATCTCTCGCCGTTGAAAAGTACAAGGTGTCCTTATATTCCAACCTGCAGTCAGTACGGGCTGGAGGCAGTCCAGAAATATGGAGCAGTAAAAGGAAGCATTCTGGCTGCATGGAGGATCCTGCGATGCAATCCCTTTTCGAAAGGCGGATACGATCCCGTTCCATGAGGAGGAAATTAAAAAATGCTTTTGACCAAGACCTCAACATTCATTATCGGACCGGTAGCTACACTGCTTGGCTACATTATGAATGCGATTTTCTGGGTCCAGTCACAGATCGGAATTGAGAGCATCGGTCTGTGTATTATTTTATTTACGATTGTAATCTACATGCTGCTGCTTCCGCTTACGATCAAGCAGCAGAAATTTTCCAGGCTGCAAAGTAAGATGAATCCTGAGCTTCAGGCAATTCAGAAAAAGTATAAAGGTAAGAATCAGGATCAGGCAGCCATGATGAAAATGAACGAAGAGACACAGGCTGTCTATCAGAAATACGGTGTAAACCCAATGGGAAGCTGTCTGCAGATGGTTATCCAGATGCCGATCCTGTTTGCGCTGTACCGCGTAATCTGGAATATTCCGGCTTACGTAACATCTGTAAAGAATTATTTTGTTCCGCTGGCAGATGCGTTGCTTAAAACAAACGGAGCGCAGGATTTTATGGCGGAAATTGCAAAGACGAATGCGGTTACGTTTAATGACATGACACAGCTGACGCTGATCGATGTACTTTACAAATTCAAGCCGGATAACTGGTCTGCGCTTTTAGAGCAGTTCCCGGATCTGTCTTCACTTATTACAAGTACTCAGAAGGATGTAGACCGCATGAACTACTTCCTGGGACTGAATATCGCTGATTCACCGGCGTCTATTTTCCAGAGTGCGCTCGCAGCAGGCTCTGTTGCACTGATTATTGCGGCGATTCTTGTTCCGCTTCTTTCTGCACTGACACAGTGGCTGAATACAAAGCTGATGTCCACGCAGAATGACAATGCAACAAGCGGAAACGCGCAGGCAGATACCATGGCCAGCACGATGAAGACGATGAACGTTATGATGCCGCTGATGTCTGCAGTATTCTGCTTCACACTGCCGGTAGGTATGGGTATCTACTGGATTGCCGGTGCGGTGGTACGTTCCATCCAGCAGCTGATCGTCAACAAACAGATTGACAAGATGGATCTCGATGATATTATGAAAAAGAACATTGAGAAAGCCAATAAGAAGCGTGAGAAGCAGGGCCTTCCGCCTCAGAAGATCACGAATACGGCAAAGCTTAACACACGGGCAATCGAAAAGCCTGTAAAGCCGGAGCTGACACAGGAAGAAAAGGATCAGAAGATCCAGAATGCTACAGAATATTATAAGAGCACAACAAAAGCAAAACCGGGAAGTATTGCTGCGAAGGCTCAGATGGTGCAGCAGTATAACGAGAAGCATGCGAAGAAGAAATAGGGGGATTACAGGGTTATGGATTCTATTCGTGTAGAAGCAAAAACAGTTGCTGATGCAGTTACGGAAGCCTCTATCCAGCTCGGTACGAGCAGCGACAACATTGAATATACCGTGATCAGTGAAGGGTCGCGGGGATTCTTCGGAATCGGCGGAAAAAAGGCAGTAATTGAAGCGAAGAAGAAATTCACAGATGATGATCTGATGAAGGAAGTCTTCGGAGGCAATGAAAAACCGGAAAAGGCCAAAAAAGAGCCGAAAAAAGAAATTCGAAAAGAAAACCGTAAAGAGGAAGTCCGCAAAGAAGTAAGAAAAGATTTCAAAAAGGAATCAAAAAAAGAAGTAAAAGCGGAAGAGCCAAAGCCGGAAAAGAAAGAGTCGGCATCGGAGAAGTCTGCTGAGGGAAAGAAAGAAGACTTCAGAGAGCCGAAGAAGGAATTTAAAAAAGAAAAGCATGAATTCCGGGAGAATATCCAGGAACCAAAACCGGAAGTGGCTTCAGAACAGGAAGAGAACGAGCCGAAGGCACCGCGCATACCGGCTGATCCGGAGGAAGCAAAACGCAGAGCCATTGATTTCCTCAAAGAAATGTTCCGCGTAATGGAAATGAATGTAGAAATTCGTGCTGAGTTTGCAGAGGATACACTTTCTGTTGAAATTGAAGGTGAGGACATGGGACTCCTGATCGGTAAGAGAGGACAGACACTGGATTCTCTTCAGTACCTGACGAGTCTTGTGGTAAACAAAGGCAAGGCCTCTTATGTTCGGGTAAAGCTTGATACCGAGGATTATCGCAGCCGCAGAAAAGCGACGCTGGAAAATCTGGCAAAAAATATTGCCATGAAGGTAAAGAAGACGAGAAGACCGGTATTCTTAGAGCCGATGAATCCGTATGAGAGAAGGATCATCCATTCGGCACTTCAAAATGATCCGTACGTAACAACGCATTCTGAGGGAGACGAGCCGAATCGTCGCGTTGTTGTGACACCAAAGAAGGGTCGCAGCGAAGGAAAACCGGAGCACAGCGGATATCGTCCGAGAAGACCGCGTCCGGAGGGCGGCTACCGTACGAGAAAAGAGCATGAAGCTTTTCCTCAGCCGCAGGAGGCTGTGGCAGACAAGCCACAGGAGTAGGCATTATCAAAGTTAAGTTGACAATGTAAGAGAGAGTGTTGCATAATTGATTGAATGGATTGTGCAGCACTCTTTTTTCTTTGCGGGAAGCTGCGTTTCTGTAAAGTAAAAAACGTTTTGTGGGGACGTGCCGGGGTATATTCTTTTTCTGACACCGGGAATAAAAAGCGAAGAGGCTTGAATAGATCTATTTTATAAACGGAGATAACAGCATGGAATACAACATGGAAAATGATACAATAGCAGCGATCTCGACAGCAGTATCAGGTGCGGGGATCGGAATTATACGGATCAGCGGAACGGATGCAGTTAAAGTGGCAGATCGCGTCTACCGCTCAAAGGGAGGCAGAAAGCATCTGGAAGAGCAGGAATCGCATACGATTCATTACGGGTACATTGTGGACAACGGTGAGGTGGTCGATGAAGTGCTTGTGATGCTGATGAGAGGTCCGAGAAGCTTTACAGCGGAGGATACCGTAGAGATCAACTGCCACGGCGGTGTTTATGCCGTTGGGCGCGTACTGGAGACTGTTCTGAAAAATGGTGCACGCCCGGCACAGCCGGGTGAATTTACGAAACGTGCATTTTTAAATGGACGGATCGATCTGTCCCAGGCGGAAGCAGTGATTGATGTAATTCAGGCGAAAAATGAATATGCGCTGAAAAGCTCAGTCAGTCAGTTAAAAGGCGCGGTACACAAAGCGGTACAGAAAATACGGGAGCGAATTCTGTATCAGATCGCTTTTATCGAGTCTGCGCTGGACGATCCGGAGCACATTTCGCTGGATGGCTATCCGGATCGGCTGAAAAAGGAAGCGCAGGAGCTTGAAAAAGAAATCAGCCACCTGATTGACTCATCAGATAATGGGCGGATCCTGAAAGAGGGAATCCAGACAGTAATTCTCGGAAGACCGAATGCAGGGAAATCTTCACTTCTGAATGCGATGCTCGGTGAAGAACGCGCAATTGTTACAGAGATCGCAGGAACAACACGGGATGTACTTGAAGAAAGCATTTCATTAAATGGAATCACACTGAATATGATCGATACCGCAGGAATCCGGGATACAAAGGATGTCGTGGAAAAGATCGGAGTGGAGCGTGCGCGGGAAAAGGCACAGCAGGCAGATTTGATTTTGTATGTGGCAGATTCATCGCAGAAGCTGGATGAAAATGACAGGGAGATTCTGCAGTCACTTGGAGGAAAAAAAGCGATTCTGATCCTGAATAAATCAGATCTTCCATCGGTGGTAAGTGCGGATGAGCTAAAAGAGATGACGGGGGATCAGTATCCGGTTCTTGCAGTATCGGCACGGGAAGGCAACGGAATTACGGTTCTGGAGCAGATGATCCGCGAGATGTTTTACCGTGGAGAGGTTTCTTTTAATGATGAAGTGTATATTACGAATGCCAGACAGAAGGCAGATCTTGTAAATGCCCGTGAGAGCGTTTTAAAGGTGCTTGAGAGCATTTCATATGGATTGCCGGAGGATTTCTACTCTATTGATTTAATGAGCGCGTATGAGGCGCTTGGCGCGATTCTGGGCGAATCCGTCGGAGAGGATCTTGTAAACGAGATATTCAGCCGGTTCTGTATGGGAAAATAAGCGGCGATATATAAAAAAGATGTAACTGTTCGTTGATTGTGTTACGGGATGGACCAGGAGAAAGAGGAAGGATATATATGAGTAAAGTAGAAGAGTATGTAGATGTCGTGGTTGTTGGAGCCGGTCATGCAGGCTGTGAAGCGGCTCTGGCATGTGCAAGGCTTGGTATGCAGACGGTTTTGTTTACGGTAAGCGTTGACAGTATTGCGCTGATGCCGTGTAATCCGAATATCGGCGGCAGTTCCAAAGGACATCTGGTCAGAGAGATCGATGCGCTTGGAGGTGAGATGGGAAAAAATATTGACCGGACATTTATTCAGTCAAAAATGCTGAATAAATCAAAAGGTCCGGCTGTCCACTCTCTGCGGGCACAGGCAGATAAATCAGATTATTCGCGGAGCATGCGCAAGGTGCTGGAGGAGACGGACAATCTGATGATCCGGCAGATGGAAGTGACAGAGCTGATTGTGGAAGATGGTGTTTTAACCGGTATCAAAACGTATTCAGGTGCGGTATACCACTGCAAAGCGGCAATTCTTTGCACCGGAACGTATCTGAAGGCCAGGTGCATTTATGGGGATGTGAGCGTATATACAGGACCGAACGGATTGCAGGCAGCTAATTATCTTACAGATTCCCTTAAGACCAATCATGTGGAGCTGCGGCGTTTCAAAACCGGCACTCCGGCCCGTATTGCGAAAAAATCAATTGATTTTTCAAAAATGGAGGAACAAAAGGGGGATGAGCGGATCGTTCCGTTTTCCTTTACAACAGATCCGGAGACAATTCAAAAGGAACAGGTTTCCTGTTGGCTGACGTATACAAATTCAAAAACCCATGAGATAATCCGGAATAATCTGGATCGCTCGCCGCTTTACTCAGGGATGATCGAAGGAACCGGCCCGCGTTACTGTCCGTCGATTGAGGATAAGGTGGTACGTTTTGCAGATAAGGAACGGCATCAGGTATTTATTGAGCCGGAGGGAATTCATACAGATGAAATGTATATAGGCGGTATGTCGAGTTCGCTTCCGGAGGATGTGCAGATTGCGATGTACCGTTCTGTACCGGGGCTGGAGCATGCACAGATTGTAAGAAATGCGTATGCGATTGAATATGACTGTATTGATGCAAGAGCACTTTCCCTGTCTTTGGAATTTAAAAACATTTCCGGTCTGTTCAGTGCCGGACAGTTTAACGGAAGTTCCGGCTATGAGGAAGCAGCAGCGCAGGGACTTGTAGCAGGCATCAATGCTGCGAGAAAGATTCAGGGAAAAGATCCCTTAATCCTGGATCGCTCTGAGGCTTATATTGGTGTGCTGATCGACGACCTTGTGACAAAGGAAAACCGAGAACCGTACCGGATGATGACATCCCGGGCAGAATACCGTCTTCTGCTGCGACAGGATAATGCGGATATGAGACTGACAAAAAAGGGCTATGAGATTGGTCTGATCGATAAAGAACGATATCAAAAGCTGCTGGAAAAAGAAAGGCAGATCGAGGAAGAAATAAAGCGTGTGGAGCAGGTGCATATCGGCGCCAGCCAGGAGGTGCAGCGGTGTCTGGAAGCACATGGAAGTACTGCATTAAAAACCTCTGCGACACTGGCAGAGCTGATCCGCAGGCCGGAGCTGACGTATGAAATGCTTGCGGAAATTGATCCGCAGCGTCCGTTGCTTGGTGCAGATGTAGGCGAAGAAGTCAATATTAATATTAAATATCGTGGATACCTGGAAAGACAGGAAAAGCAGGTAGAGCAGTTCAAAAAAATGGAGCGCAGAAAGCTTCCGGCAGATATGGATTACGATGCGGTGCCGAGTCTGCGCACTGAGGCCAGACAGAAGCTGAAACAATACCGTCCGGAGTCGATCGGACAGGCATCCCGGCTTGCAGGAGTTTCTCCGGCAGACGTTTCAGTACTGCTTGTATATCTGACCGGAGGAATGCACAGAAAACAGGGAGAAAAGGAATGATAAAGATAAGTGCAGGAGAGGACCTTTTAAAACGTTATGATGTACAGCTGCTGGAAAAGCGTTTCCTTGAGCTTGGCATCAAGCTAACGGAATTGCAGAAAATTCAGTTTTTACAGTATTACGAATATCTGGTAGAAAAAAATAAGGTGATGAATCTGACTGCGATTACAGAGTATGAAGAAGTCGTAGAAAAGCATTTTGCAGATAGTCTGGCAGCCTCAGCCGTGTATGACATCAATAAAGCACATAAGGTAATTGATGTCGGAACAGGAGCCGGATTTCCGGGAATTCCATTGAAAATCGTGTATCCGCATCTTCACATAGTTTTGTTGGATTCCCTGAATAAGAGGGTACAGTTCTTAAATGAAGTGATTCAGCTGCTGCAGCTTACAGATGCACAGGCTGTTCATGGGAGAGCAGAAGACTATGCGAAAAAAGAATTGTATAGAGAACAGTTTGATCTTTGCGTATCAAGAGCGGTGGCGAATTTATCGACGCTTTCCGAATATTGCATACCATTTATAAAAATCGATGGATTATTTATTTCGTACAAATCGACAAAAATAGATAAAGAAGTGGAGGATGCGAAAGAAGCGATTGCAGTTCTTGGAGGAAAAATCAAAGAAAAAAAAGAACTGATTCTGCCAGGCAGTGACATTCCAAGAAGTTTTATTTTGATTAAAAAAGAGCGTCCGACACCTGCAAAATTTCCACGAAAGGCAGGAATGCCATCAAAAGAACCGCTGTCAGAGAAAACAAGACCGGGGGAAAAGAAAGAGAAAAAGAGGGAGAATAAGCAGGATCACAAACAGGAGAATAAGAAGAAATATAACAGAGAAAATAAGTGGCAGACGATAAAAAAGTAAATGGTGAAGAGCAAGTGATAAAAAGTAAGTGGTAAAGAACAAATAGTAAAAAAGAAAGCTTCTGAGACAGGAAATATAATAAGATAGTCTGCCTCAGAAGCTTTTTGTACAGATGACCATTATTTATGAAAGAGAAACCCTGGAAGCAGGGAGCCTGACCTATAAAATTCATTAAAAGGTGTAAAGAAGCTCCAGCATTTCTTCTTCGTTTTCAAGTTGTGGAAGAAGCCGGGATTCATCAATGCTTTCAAGAACCAGATTTGGCTGAATAGACAGATACTCACGGACCAGAGTATCAGCCTTTCGATTTTGAGTGCCGGTAACAAGAACGATTCGGTTATCGGCGGATTTTAAAGCACGTGAAACATCGGCGTACAGATAATTTCCGAGCTGACTTGCCAGCAGATATTTTCCGTTTCCATTGCCAGCGTGTGCAGCATCATAATAAGCCTTTGTTATAGAAGGTTCCATGTGAAAAGAATCAAAGAAACAGGTTTCTGTGAGATAATATTCTGTATTTATTCGGCTGGTAAAAGCATAATACAGAGTTTTTCCGATAATAGGCAATTCAAAAGCACGAATCAGAAAACGAGACTGCTTCACTGGTGTTTTTTTCAGCGTGGAAAGATCAGTCGGGCTTATCATCATAATTTCGTCAAACAGATCATGGTTCATTGAATTGGCAAGAAGGACGAAAGAATTGGAGAGGCCGGTTGCGGCAACGTTTGTTTTTTGACCAATTACTTCAGTTACAAAATCTGTAATCATCTGTACATAAAAATAATTAGTATAGGTTATGGCTGGTTTATCCGATTTTCCGCAGCCAATCAAATCAATCGTATAAATTCGATAGGTATCAGTAAGCTTTTTAGCAAGACGATGCCATTCATAATTGGATGATCCGATTGTCAGATCGTGAATAAGAAGAAGAGGAGGATTTTCTTTTTCTCCGTACACATGATAAAAAATATCACCGTGTTTCCAGTGATAATATTTTCCACCGGTTCTTGTATTGGTGTTTACAATGGAGGAAGAATCTATTACTTTATTGAAAATTTCCAGTGCACCGAGAAAGAGCAGGGAGGTTTTTAACAAAGATTTACGTTTTTTCATAATGAGATCAGTCCTTTCTGTAACAGCAGGAAAAAATCCATCAAACGGGCGCTGCTTTTCTTTTTAGTATAAACCATTCCGGAAAATGTTACAATAAAAAATCTTTTCTTTTCAATGAAATTAAGGTATCATGAATGGAAAGATGAAGTTAAAAGTAAAAGAAAAAATGAAAACAAAAACGAAAACAAAGACGGAAATAAAGACGAAAATAAAGACGAAAATAAAGACGAAAACAGAGACGGAAATAAAGACGAAAACAGAGACGGAAATAAAGACGGAAAGATAAAATGTACAATACTGTAAAGTGCATAGAAAAAAAGAAAGCTGTGTAAAGGGGGAAAACAACGCAGATGCTTAAAGAATATATTATGAATCTGGTGGATGCAAATCAGAAAGAAATAGAATGTCACCTGGAAATATTGAAAAAATTGGAAGAGGAGTATCAGACGGGTCAGGAGTGGATTGAGAATTTACAAAAAGAAAATAATCTGGAACAGAATATATTTTCTCCGAGAATTGCAGCTACAGGTGGACTTGAAAAACTGGCTCAGGCACAAATAAAGCAGCAAGAAATAGAAAGCAAGCAGGAAGAAGTAAAAAGACAGTTGAAAGGGTTGAAAAAGAAGGAAGAAGAATACGAGGGATTATTAAGAGAAGCAGATACGCAGGCCGTATCTGGGGCGGAAAAGGAAATACCGAATAGAAAAGAAAAAAACGATACCGTAAATGATACGAATTTTAAAGAAAGGGAGAACAAGACGACATTGGTATCAGATTCTGAAAAAACCGAGGGCGAGACAATGTTAAGATCAGATTCTGAAAAAACCGAGAGCGAGACAATGTTAAGATCGGATTCTGAAAAAACCGAGGGCGAGACAATGTTAAGATCGGATTCTAATAAAACGGAGCGTGAGACAATACGGAGTTCAGATTCTGATAAAATTGAGAATGAAGCAGTTTCTGCAAATGATAAGATTAAAAAAGGTATAGAAATTTTTGATTTTAGTTCGCAAAAGGATGAAAACAAGATTCAGGAGAAAGATAAAAAAATGTGTTCGTTCTTGCCAAATGGGACAGAATCTTGCAAAAAAATAGTGAAAAAAATGGAAGATGAGCAGAAAACGGATGGAGAATCAAATGAAATAGTGAGTGAAAAACAAAAGGTAGAATTCATAACACCGGCTGGTGTAGCAACTAAAACGGAAAGCGAAAATAAAGCGGTAGAATCTGTGACATCAGTTGATATGGCAACTAAAACAGTAAGTCAAAATAAAGCGGTAGAATCTGCGGTACCAGTTGATATGGCAACTAAAACAGTGAGTCAAAATGAAGCGGTAGAATCTGCAGCATCAGTTGATATAGCATCTAAAATCAGAGAGGCATTGGATAGAAAAAATCGGCTGATGCAAGCAGATCAGGAAAATGAGATTCTTCACAAACAAATTGAACAGTTTCATTCTATGCTTACAAGCTTGTACAGGCAGACGGAACTGTGCATGGCATTAATGAATGGTGATCGTAATAAGTGTAAAAGTGAAATGCGAGAACTGAAAAAAATGATAAAAAAGTATTCTGAAATGATAAAATAAGATCACGAATGACAGTTATTTTTTAAATACTATAAAGGTGGAAAAAATATTTCATAACTAATAGTTAAGCTGATGGATAATTTGTTATTTGTTGTTTCTGGAAGGAAAAGATGCCTTTCATGAACAGGATAAATACATATATCAGATACAGATATCAGACGAGCTTTATGATTCTGCAAGTGACGGAAGGGATTGTAAGATTCGCTGGACTATCCTATCCATAGTTATATGTATCGGCACGGAAAGAATGATTTGATAATAGATGATATAGCATTCGATAAGGTTCTGGCAAAACTATAAAATACTGCATCCATCCGTCTCATCAGAATGTAAGACCTGCGTCAGAGATCTTTGCTGTGCGTCAGTACGCTTGCAGATATCTTTCTTGTGATAAACCCTCCTGAGTACATTGTTTTATGGCTTTGCTATAGAAAATGCAGATGCAATGTTTCACGTGAAACATTGCATCTGCATTTTTGCAAGCAGGAACGTTTAATTATAAATCTATACACCAGTTTACAACTTTTTCATAAAAAAATATCGTACAGGACTTTCTGATGTATAATGAGTTTGACCAAAACATTACAAAGGAAAGTGACCCTGTACGACAAAGGCATTATACAACGAAAAGACACTAATTGGAAGACTTTATCAATATTTTTCTGCTTATTTTGAAACTTTTTCCGCACCAACCGCAGATACCCTGTTTTTGCT
>Ga0129317_1000563_pt1 | contig 37719 bp, 38 predicted proteins | sample Cm1ome_FD_94430 | JGI IMG/M metagenome (GOLD analysis project Ga0129317, IMG submission 94430) | Eastern black-and-white colobus group fecal microbial communities from Wisconsin, USA - Cm1105 metagenome | ecosystem: Host-associated > Mammals > Digestive system > Large intestine > Fecal | place... | reverse complement strand
TTAAGTTGTCTCCAGAAATTATCCTTTTCAATTAAAATATCATATAAGGCACTATGTTCACTTAAATCTAAGTCTAATTGTTCACATTCTTTTAGCATTATTCTCCCAGCTCCTTTTATTACACTTATTATTATACCGCATTTCCCACTATAAGGGTACTAAAACATGCAAAAAAGAGAGCACTTTTTCAGTGCCCTCTTTTAGATGTTATATTTTATAACATCTTTTCTAAAGCATTAAAATTGATATTCATAAAAAGAAGTATATAATTGTAATTATGATGGTATCATGAGAATGGAGGAATAAATTGTGAAAGTATCAAATGATATTTATTATGTAGGTGTTAATGATCATGAAATAGACTTATTTGAAGGTCAATATGATGTTCCTAATGGAATGGCTTATAATTCTTATGTGATTATGGATGAAAAGATAGCTGTTATGGATACAGTTGATATTCATTTTACACATGAATGGTTAGATAATATTGCTGAAGTATTAGATGGGCGTAAACCTGATTATTTGATTGTTCAACATATGGAACCAGATCATTCAGCTAATATTCAAAATTTCATGAATATTTATCCTAATGTTACAATTGTTGGAAATGTGAAAACATTTACTATGATGAATCAATTTTTTGATTTAGATGACAATATGAAGAAAATGGTTGTATCTAATGGTGAAGTTTTATCTTTAGGAAATCATGATTTAACTTTTGTTTTTGCTCCAATGGTACATTGGCCTGAAGTTATGGTAACTTATGATGCAAAAGATAAAGTATTATTCTCAGCTGATGGTTTTGGTAAATTTGGTGCTAATGATGTTGAAGAAGATTGGGCTTGTGAGGCACGTCGTTATTATATAGGAATTGTTGGTAAATATGGGGCACAAGTACAAGCGTTATTGAAGAAAGTAGCAGCTTTAGATATTCAAACGATTTGTCCGTTACATGGACCGGTTTTATCTGAAAATTTAAGTTATTATTTAAATCTTTATCGTATTTGGTCTTCCTATGAAGTTGAAAGTGAAGGAGTTGTTATTGCATATACATCTGTATATGGAAATACCAAACAAGCTGTTGAATTATTAGCAACACAACTTAAAAAAAGAGGTTGTCCAAAAGTTTCAATCTTTGATTTAGCAAGAGATGATATGGCAGAAGCTGTAGAAGATGCTTTCCGTTATGGAAAAATTGTCTTAGCAACAACAACGTATAATGCTGATATCTTCCCTTTTATGAAAGAATTTATTCATCATTTAACAGAAAGAAATTTTCAAAATCGTACAGTAGCTTTTATAGAAAATGGGACATGGGCTCCTTTGGCTAATAAAGTTATGAAAGGTATGTTAGAAGGATGCAAAAATATCACATATACAGAAAATAATGTTACAATTCGTTCAGCAGTTAAAGCTGATACAAAAGAATCTATTGAACGATTAGCTGATGAATTATGTCGTGATTATATTGCTCAATCAGAAGATAAAGCAAATAAGCATGATTTAACAGCTTTGTATAAAATAGGATATGGCTTATATGTTGTAACGAGTTATGATGGTAAACGTGATAATGGTTTAATTGTTAATACGGTTACACAAGTCAGTGATAACCCTAATCGTATTGCAGTCAATATTAATAAACAAAATTATTCACATCATGTTATTAAACAAACTGGAAAAATGAATGTCAATTGTTTATCAGTAGATGCTCCATTTGATATCTTTAAACGTTTTGGCTTTCAAAGTGGTAGAGCAGTAGATAAATTTGAAGATTTCAAACCTTTATATTCAGATAATCATTTAGCATTTTTACCAAAATATATTAATGCATTTATGTCTTTAGAAGTTGAACAATATGTGGATTTACAAACACATGGAATGTTTATATGTAAAGTTAGTGAATCAAGAGTGATTTCTGATAAAGAAACTATGACTTATACATACTATCAAAATCATGTAAAACCAAAACCACAAACAACTGGTAAAAAAGGATATGTATGTAAAATATGTGGTTATATTTATGAAGGAGATACACTTCCAGAAGATTTTATTTGTCCATTGTGTAAACATGGTGCAGCTGATTTTGAAGAAATTCAATAACATTTTATAGACTCATAGGTACATGAAAACATACAATTCGGATAGAAGTTATAATAAAAACCCAAAATCATCATAATAAGATTTTGGGTTTTTACATTGTTAGAGTGCAATTCTTGATTTATGGAAATACTATTGATTCGTATTGGATAACCATATAACAATTAGAAATTATAATATCTGATTCTATTTAAAATATTAAATAAATCATAATTCGAAATAATAATCACCATTTTTTATTTTACCTTTTTTTCTTAAAATCCAATCAAAAAATAAAGACAAACAAATAGGTAAAGCAATATGCAACAATACAACTGATATAATCGAAGTTACATTTACACCCATATCAGTAAATGTAAAAATCTGTCCAACAAAACCACAAGTTCCCATTCCGGCTCCAGCAGGTGTATTGGTTGTTTTTAAAATACAAGTAGCAATTGGTGCAATAATAATAGAGGATAAAGTTGGTGGTAATAGAATCCAAGGATTTTTTAAAATATTTGGAAATTGAAACATTGATGAGCCAAGGCCCATTGCCATGACTCCACCCATTTTGCAATCTTTATATCCGGTTGCTGAAAAACCAACCATCTGTGCACAACAACCTATTGCAGCTGCACCTGCCGCTATACCAGATAAATTTAACATAATGCACAGTGCGGTACTAGAAAGAGGTGATGTTAGGACAAGTCCGACAATTACTGAAACAACTATTCCCATGAAAAAAGGATGTAATTCAGTAGATTTCATAATAATTAATCCAATTCCATTCATCATTAGTTTTACAGCTGGCCCAATAAAAGTTGCTGTAAGTCCACCAGCAAGAATTGTTACTCCGGGTGTGACTAGAATGTCAACATTTGTCTCCTTTGATACCATTTTTCCAAATTCAACTCCTACTATGGTAGAAATCAATGCTGCTGCTTCACCACCAATGCTAGCTCCAAGTGATCCTGTTACTGCACTTGTAAACATAACTAATGGTGGAGCCTTTAATGCCCATGCAACTGCTATACCTATAGATGCTCCAACTTGTTTCATTGCAAAACTTCCTAATTCTATGAAATAGATAAAAATCTTATATTCACCAATCAGTTTTAATCCTTGTTCACCAATTGTTTTAAATATCAAACCAATAAGTAATGAAGCGAATACTGCTTGAGCCATTTGCGATAAAGCATCAATACCATATCGTTTAGCTGAAATGACAACATCTTTCTTTTTTAAAAAATCACATATTCTCATATCTATATACCTACCTTTACTTTGTAAAATCAAAAACATAAATTTTATACTTTCTACTTTTTTTGCAATTTAAATCACGATTGCATTATACTGCTTTTAATTTTATAATTATATAGAAAAAAGAAACACAAAACATTAATTTTGAACTATATAACGGAGGTCGATTTTATGGATTATAACTTTTTACAATTAATGAAACATTCTTTTGTTTATGGCACAGAATATACCTCACCAAATTTTATTGTAAGTCATAAAGCAAAAGAACATTTGATTTACATTGAATCTTTTTCTCTTTTAAAAACATCAAACGACTATTATGTTGAAGGAAGTAATCAAGAATTTTATGAACTTAGATATATCTTAGAAGGAGAAGGTTACTTAAAATATAATGGACGTAGTTATTTGTTAAAAAAAGGAGATGGTTGTCTAATTGACTGTCGTCAGAAATATTATTATCAAACAAACAGTTTTAATTGGAGTAGTACATGTCTCCGTTTCAATGGTGCCCCTGCCGTTCCACTTGTTCAAGCGTACTTATTATCAGGTAATGTTAAATTTAACGATGTTATATTTCCAAATTTCGAATCTTTACAGATGCACATATTGCAATGCTCACAAAAGATTTCTTCATATATGGAATATGAGCTATCTTGTACCTTTTATATGCTTTTGACTAATCTTGTCATTGCTCAAAATAAAACACAAAATACAGCAGAAGTGATTGAAAAAATAGTTTCATATATACAAGCAAATTATATGAAAAACATAACAATTGATGGACTTTCTAAACAATTTGGGTTAAGTCGAACTCATTTGACTAGATGTTTTAAAAAATATACTGGATTTGTACCACGTGAATATATAACACAGATACGTATTTATAATGCTAAATATCTTTTAAAAACAACGACATTATCTATAGAAGATATTAGCAATTTAACGGGTTTTACTGATTCTGTTTATTTTATTCAAGTGTTTAAAAAAATAGAAGGAATGACACCTTTAAAATTCAGAAAAATATGATATTATTATATGCTTTAATACAAATTCATAAATGATGGATATACGAAAAAGAATGAAATGATTTGTGATTATAAGACCTTTTTAAAATAACAGAAAAACTTCATTATTATAAATAAACAAAAATCAATTTAAAACATAAGATAGTAATGAAGGGAATGATTTTGTGTTTAATTATTATCAATATAGAAATGAATTAATGGATTGTGGACCACAACCATTTGTTGTTGATATCAAAAAAGCAACGGAGTGCAATGAATTCTATCGTGTATCTTTATGGACTGGAAATCATTTACAACTTACTGTTATGAGTATACCAGTAGGAGGAGATATAGGTCTAGAAATGCATCCGAATGTTGATCAGTTTTTAAAAATAGAAGAAGGTTGTGGTTTGGTTCAAATGGGAAATCGACAAGAAAACATAACTTTACAACAAATGGTTTATGAAGATAATGCCATATTTGTACCAGCTAAAACATGGCATAATCTTTTAAATGTTGGACAAGTGCCATTAAAACTATATACAATCTATGCACCTAAAAACCATCCGTGGGGAACTGTTCATCAAACAAAAGAAATAGCAGAATCAATGGAACATCATGAAAGCACTTAGTGCTTTTTTGTTTTATATTGATAAAGAAATATTACGAAATGAAACCAAATTGACTTCCTATTGAAAGTTTGATATGATAATCTCGTTAAGAAAAGAGTGATATAAGTGAATGAACGTCATAATAAAATATTAGAATTACTAACAGAATATAAGAAAATAGAAGTTGTTAAGCTATCTGAATTATTAGAAGTATCACAAGTGACAATTCGTAAAGATTTGATTCACTTAGAAAGTCAAGGAATGATTATTAGAGAACATGGTTATGCGACTTTGAATGAAAGCGATGATATTAATATTCGTTTAGCTTATCATTATGATATGAAACAAAAAATAGCAAGTTTAGCTGCATCAATGGTTGATAATGGGGAAACAGTGATGATAGAATCTGGCTCATGCTGTGCATTAGTGGCGTTAGAACTTGCAAAGACCAAAAAAGATATTACTTTGATTACGAATTCAGCTTTTATTGCTGACTATGTAAGAAAAGTAGGAAATATGCGTATCGTTTTATTAGGGGGAGAATATCAAGAAGAGTCTCAAGTAATGGTAGGTCCAATGACAAGGAAATGTGTGGAAACATTTTTTGTAGATAAGCTATTTATAGGAACTGATGGATTTAGTGAAGCAACAGGATTTACTGGTAATGATTATATGCGTAGTGAAACAGTGCAAGACATGGCCAAACAAGCTAATCATGTTATTATTGTGACAGATTCAAATAAGTTTCATCAAAAAGGTGTGGTGAATCTTATAGATCTTCAACAAGTGAGTTGTGTTGTCAGTGATCAAGGAATACCACAACAAGCAGAAGAATATCTCTTACAAAAAAATATTGATGTAAAAAAAGTGTAATAGAAAACCCCTAGAGTTTGATTTCAAACTTTAGGGGCTTTTCTATTATAGTTGGACTTTGTAATTATTTTTACCATTAGCTTTGACATCATATAAAGCTTTATCAGCTCTTTTTAATGTCGTTTCTAAAGACTCACCTTTATAAACTGGAGTTCCGCCAATTGATAGACTAATCCAATAAGAAGCACCTTCACCAGCTTTTTTCACATTATTTAACACACGTTTCATAAAATCTTCAGCAGCATTTGAATCTTGAAGATCATTACAATAGATAATAAATTCATCTCCGCCCATACGACACACAACATCACTAGAACGAACAGTTTTCGATAAGATTTGACCAATCTTTTTTAAAACATGATTACCTTCAACGTGACCATATGTATCATTTAATTGTTTGAAGTAATCTAAATCAATAACAAAAATCCAAGCATCATGTCTCTTTTCATTGTTGAAGAACTCTTCAAGAGTTCGATAGTTTACTAATCCAGTTAAACTATCAACCTTTGCTAATTGTACTAAGGTATCTATTTCTTCTTGAGTTTTTTTCATTTGTTCAGATAATGTTTTTGGATAATACTCATCTTCACCTTGTTCTAAGTTTGGCAATGATTGATGAACATGAACAATTTTCCAACCAGCATCAGTTTTCTTATAAATAATAGAAAAACGACTATCCATATTAATATAGACACTTTTATCATCACTTTCCCACCAAATATATAGACCACCATATGTTAAATAAGAATCAGAACTTAGTTCTTTTTGTTCACACCAAAAGTCTTTAAATTGAAATTTAATATCTTGTCGATCATTAAACTCTTTTGAAAGTGCTTCTGAAAATTCATTATAACTTGTATAAAATTCATGTTTGCCAGTACCGATAATAACACATTGAGGATCAAAATAATCAGATAGGTCATAGTTTCCACTTTCATCGCCGAAAAAATAATCTTTCCATAAGATTTCAGTTCTTTTAATAAAATCCATTTATGATCAACTCCTTACTACTTAATAAGATATTTCTATTTATAATATACCTAAAATCAAAGTTTTTTTCAACGCATATCATTAACCAAATGCAACTTACAAAATATGAAATTAATAACTTATAATTTGTAGAGAATATTATCAAATAAAAATATTATCTACTTCCTCTTTTTTTATTTTACATATTTACATATATTTTTTCAAGTGCAATTTACACTATATTTAAAGTGTATATAATATCCAAAAATTCCAATATTATATATTATATAAGGATAGGTGATATTATGGTTTTTAGAGTTGAACGAGAAGAATATGTAAATAAGACTTTCAGAATGGAAAAGAAACTTGTTGAGAAAATGGAACAGATTTGTGATAAAAAAGGTGTATCACTTAATAAATTAGTTATTTTATGTATAAATTATGCTTTAGATAATATGGAAGATGATGATGAAGAATAATCATCTTTTTTTTATTATTAAAGAAAGACAAGAAATAAAGAAAATCCGCATAAGTACAGTATCTATCAGTAAAACAGATAAAAGAAAAAGAAGCGATTTACAACGAAATTACAACAAACGAAAGAGCCTTATGCAAAGAAATATACTGTTAGGAAGAGTGACACTTGAAACAGAGTGTCTTTTTCTATGCAATGTAACAGCAGACTATTTTATTTCTGACGATTACCTCAAAATTTATTGGACTATGTTTGTCAAGATGCATAAGCAATGCTGAAAAGTACCTTGTTCTAAATGGGACTAACAGATAAGTTTCCAAAGGCTTAAAAGAAATGCTAATCTTCAAAAGATTATAATATAATCGAGCACAAAGCAAGGACAAGCGGACAGATAAAAAACAAAACACATCTGTTGTAATTATTGACATTACAATAAATGCCGTTTATAATTATCGTATATCCTTATTTAGGAAGCGAGGAATAACTATGCAGATTTCAAGTCGATTTACGATTGCGATTCATATATTTGCCTGTATTGATACATTCAAAGAAGATTATAAGATTACCAGTGATTTTTTAGCTTCTAGTGTCAATGTTAATCCTGTAATTATAAGAAAGATATTATCGCAGTTAAAAAGTGCAGGACTTGTGGAGGTACAGCGTGGAAGCGGAGGTGCTTCTATCTCTAAACCTTTAGAAGAAATCAGTTTCCGTGATATTTATTTTGCAGTAGAATGTATTGACAATGGCGAACTTTTCCACTTTCACGAAAATCCAAACCATAAATGTCCTGTCGGAAGAAATATCCATAATGTATTGGACAATAAACTGGAGCAAGTACAAAAAGCACTTGAAGATGAATTACAAAAAATAGCATTAGCTGATGTCATAAAAGATACGCAATACTATATTGCCAAAGAAAATAAATGAAGATAAAACACGCTGTTTTAAATGGCGTGTTTTCTTTGACTTTAAAAAAATTAAAAATTTCATATTGTAACCATTGACATTACAACAAAGAAGATATATACTCTTGTTGTAATAATTATGGTTACATCAAAAAACTATGTTAAGGAGGAAATTTAAAATGAAAATTGCAGTAGTATGTGCAAACGGAAAAGCAGGAAAATTGATTGTGAAGGAAGCCACAGATAGAGGTCTTGATGTTACCGCTATCGCCAAAGGAAAAAATGAAAGCATTGCACCTCGTTATATCGAAAGAGACTTATTCGATTTGACAAAAGAAGATTTGCAAGACTTTGATGTTGTGATTGATGCTTTTGGGGCATGGACAGAAGAAAAGCTTCCGCTTCACAGTGCTTCATTGAAAGTGTTATGCGATTTAGTAAGCAATACAACAAAACGTCTTTTGGTTGTTGGTGGAGCTGGAAGTCTATATGTTAATAAAGAACATACAGTACAAGTTATGGATGGAGAAGATTTTCCGGAAGTATACAAACCATTGGCTTTGGCACAGGCAAAGGCATTAGAAGAATTAAGAGAAAGAGAAGATGTTCAATGGACATTCATATCACCGGCAGGAGATTTCCGTGCTGATGGTGAAAGAACTGGGCAATATATTCTAGGTGGAGAAGAACTGACATTAAATTCCAAAGGTGAAAGTATAATCAGTTATGCTGACTATGCGATTGCTATGATTGATGAAGCGATAAGAGGAAATCATATTCAGCAAAGAATTAGCGTTGTTTCTGAATAGGCAAAAAGAAGATGTTTTATATTTGGAAAAGAAAGCCTGACGTAAAAAGTTGGGCTTTCTTTACTATGAGGTGTGGATATGACGAATAATGAGTGTTTAGAGTATATTGATTCTATTGTTTTTGCAAAAAAAGACAAACAGGGAAACCTTATAACCTGTGTAATTGATATTATGGACTATGATGAAAATGGATTATATTTTTTGGCGGAAAAAGGCATACCATGTAGTATATTTTAATTTGTGGTTTTGATTATGAAAGTGATGTGAAGAATTTTCAATATAACAATTTTACAACAATTTATATAACGTTTTAAGACAAAAATATGCGTGTTTAAGTCCTGTTACGTGGCAGATCTGCAAGATAGAAAAGAACCGCCAACCCCTGATAAATAGAGATATATTGACGGTTCGTGATAGTTATAAAAAGATACTGAAAAATCTATGCTGTTTTTTTATATAAAAGAAGCAAAGCTCCTAGAAAAAACAATCTATACCATGATCTAAAAAGATTTGTTGATAGTCTTTTAAATCTTCGGGATGTAATGCTTTTTTATTTTTTAATGTGTATGTTTTATTAAGAAGTTCATATTTCTTTTCACCAAATTGATGGAAAGGAAGTAATTGAACTTTTTGAATATGAAGTGATGATAATAATTCAGCAAGACCTTTTGCATCATTTAATGAATCATTAAAATCAGGAATAACAGGAATTCGAGGTAAGACTTCGATATGATTTTCAACAGCCCATTGTAAATTTTTTATAATGAGTTCATTGTTTACAAAAGTTCCTTCATAATGTTTTTGACCATTATAATGTTTAACATCAAATAATAATAAATCAAATAAAACAGCTAATTCTTTAAAAGTATCATGATTAATATATCCTGTTGTTTCAATCGCAAGATGAATATTTTCATGTTTTAAAGCAGTAACCAATTCTTTAAGAAAAGCAGGTTGACTCATACCTTCTCCACCAGAAATTGTAACACCACCTTGAGATTCTTCATAAAAATCTTTATCTTGTAAACAGATTTCTACTATTTCCTCAATAGATTTATATTCTCCTTCATGTGATAAAGCACGCTTTGGACATACATCTATACATGATAAACATCCAACACATTGTTCTTGGTTAATAACAATTCGTCCGTCTTGATGTGAAATGGCTTGATGAGGGCAAGTGTGAACACAGGCTTGACAATGAATACATTTTTCATAATCATATAGAATTTGAATATGATCAAGTTGTGATTCAGGGTTAGAACACCATTGACATTTTAAAGGACATCCTTTTAAAAACACAGTTGTTCTAATACCAGGACCATCATGAATACTAAATTTTTGAATATTGAAAATCATTCCTTTTGACATGGTTTAATCCTCCTTAAGTATAGTTATCATATCATGTTTCCTTTTAAAAGTAAATAATATAGTTTCAAATGAAACTTATAATAATGAATATTGTTGTTTTTATTGACTTATATGATTTATATGATAAGATATAAATGAGAATGAAATGTAAATAACTTTCAAATGAAACTAAAAGGAGAAAAACATGGAAAATAAAGAACACTTTGGAACATTAACAGAAAGAATGCATGATTTTAGAGAAAAAGTTTTAGAAAAGAAACCTTATATTTGTGCTGAAAGAGCATTGCTTGTTACTGAAGCATACCAAAAATATCAAAATCAACCAGCTGTTATGAAACGTGCTTTGATGTTGAAGAATATTTTAGAAAAAATGTCTATCTATATTGAAGATGAAACACTGATTGTAGGGAATCAAGCAGCATCAAATAGAGATGCACCTATTTTCCCAGAATATACATTAGAGTTTGTTTTAAATGAATTGGATTTATTTGAAAAACGTGATGGTGATGTTTTCTATATTACTGAAAAAACAAAAGAAGATTTACGTTCGATTGCATCTTTTTGGGAAAATAATAATTTAAGATCAAGAGGAGATGCTTTGCTTCCTGATGAAGTGAGAGATATTATGTCTACTGGTTTATTAGGAATGGAAGGAAAACTAAATTCTGGAGATGCTCATTTAGCTGTGGATTATCAAACAGTTTTAGAAGTGGGATTAAAAGGGTATGAAGCTCGTGTTCAAAAGTTAAAATCTGAATTAGATTTATGTAAACCAGAAAGTATTGATAAATATGTTTTTTATAAGGCTGTTTTAACTGTTATTGAAGCTGTTAAAATTTATGCTCATCGTTTTAGTGTACTTGCTAGTGAAATGGCAAAAAATGCTGAAGGATCTAGAAAAGCAGAATTATTAGAAATTGCTAGAATCTGTGATAAGGTTCCTTATGAACCAGCTGAAACTTTTTATGAAGCTGTTCAATCAACATGGTTTATTCAATTGATTTTACAAATTGAATCTAATGGACATTCACTATCATATGGTCGTTTTGATCAATATGTTTATCCTTATTTAAAACATGATTTAGAAAAAGGAATTATTAGTGAAGATGAAGCTGTTGAATTACTAACAAACTTATGGATCAAAACACTAACAATTAATAAAGTACGTTCTCAAGCACATACTTATTCTTCAGCAGGAAGTCCAATGTATCAAAATGTGACAATTGGAGGTCAAACATCTGATAAACAATGTGCAGTAAACAAATTATCATATTTAGTCTTAAAATCTGTAGCTCAAACAAGACTTCCTCAACCAAATTTAACAGTCAGATATTATAATGGAATGCCTAAAGAATTCTTAGATGAAGCGATTGAAGTTATGAAACTTGGAACAGGAATGCCTGCTTTTAATAATGATGAAATTATTATTCCTTCTTTTATTGATTTAGGAGTAAAAGAAGAAGATGCTTATAACTATTCTGCAATTGGCTGTGTGGAAACAGCTGTTCCTGGAAAATGGGGATATCGTTGTACAGGAATGTCTTACTTGAATTTCCCACGTATTTTACTTTGTGTAATGAATGATGGTATTGATTTGACATCAGGTAAACGTTTTGTTGAAGGTAGTGGACATTTTAAAGATATGACATCTTATGAAGAGCTACAAGCAGCATGGGATAAAGCTATCAGAGAATTAACAAGAGTTTCTGTTATTGTTGAAAACGCTGTTGATATTGCTGGAGAAAGAGAAATTCCTGATATCTTATGTTCAGCTTTAACACAAGATTGTATTGGTAGAGGAAAAACAATCAAAGAAGGTGGAGCTATCTATGACTTTATTTCTGGACTTCAAATTGGAATTGCTAATATGGCAGATAGTTTAGCAGCTATTAAAAAGTTAGTTTATGAAGAAAAGAAAATCACACCTGAACAATTATGGAATGCTTTACAAGCTGATTTTGAAGGTGAAGAATATCAAAAAATCCAACAAATGTTAATTCATGATGTACCAAAATATGGAAATGATAATGATTATGTTGATCAATTGGTTGTAGAAGCTTATAACAGTTATATAGATGAAATGAAAAAATATCCAAATACACGTTATGGTAGAGGACCAATTGGTGGTATTCGTTATGCTGGAACATCTTCAATTTCAGCAAATGTTGGTCAAGGTTTAGGAACAATGGCGACACCTGATGGACGTAAAGCACGTACTCCTTTAGCAGAAGGATGCTCACCAGCTCACTCTATGGATAAGAGTGGACCTACAGCTGTATTTAAGACTGTTTCTAAATTACCAACTCATGAAATTACTGGTGGAGTTTTATTAAATCAAAAAGTGACACCACAAATGTTATCTACAGAAGAAAACAAAGAAAAATTAGAAATGATGATTAAAACATTCTTTAATAGATTAAAAGGATATCATGTACAATATAATGTTGTATCAAGAGATACATTGATAGATGCACAAAAACATCCAGAAAAACATCGTGATCTTATTGTTCGTGTTGCAGGATATTCAGCATTCTTTAATGTTTTATCAAAAGCAACACAAGATGATATTATTGAACGAACAGAACAAACATTATAAAAAGGAATAAGTCTATTCCTTTTTGTTTGCAATTTGCTATACAATAAAATTGCTTTATGCTATAATAAAAAAGAGTTAAAAACTCTTTATGATTCTTGGCTGGCTATTATTGATTTGATGAATGTTTTTTCTTACTTGGCGGATAAGGTTTTATTTCATCGGTACGACCTAAGAGATAATCAATGGAAGTTTGATAAAAGTCAGCTAGGATGATTAAAATACTTGTAGGAATGTCATTTTCACCTGTCTCATATTTAGAATAACCAGTTTGTGACATATCTAAAACATTATTTGCGAGCTTTTTTTGAGATAAATCATGATCTTCTCGCAAATCTTTTAATCTTGGATACATGAATATACTCCTTTCTTAAGAAAAGTATATTCCAACCTAATTTAGGTTATTGAGTTTTAATCTGAAATAGGTTAAAATTGTTTTGTAGGTGACAAGATATAATATGAGAAAAGGGGGAATACTCCTAATAATAAGGAGAATATTATGATTACACAAGAAGCCTATAAAAAATTAATGTATGATATTAGACTAAGAATGGCAGGAAATAGAACACTATTAGATTCACCTGAATTACGTGATGATGCTATTGATCAATTAAGGTTTTTAATTGTTCTTTTAACAGATATAGGAACAAAGGAAAGTCTAGATAGTGCTCAGTACATAAAAGGTCTTATTCAAAAAGCATTAAATGGTACTATACAAATAGGTGATTAAATTAAATCTATCTGAAAAGATAGGTTTTTTACATAAACTTAACATTTTTTATACAAAATTATGCTATTTCGTCATTTTAAAAAGTTATAAACTGTAACTGTCTTGAAGGACAAGATGTATACAAAAGGAAGGTATAAAAAATGAAAAAATTAGGAATGTTATTATTAGCATGTGTATTAAGCGTGAGCTTAGTTGGATGTGGGGGAAATGATACAGCATCAACTGGTGGAGATACTAACACTGCAGTTAGTGGTAAAGTTTCATTAGACGGTTCTACATCAATGTCAAAATTAATGGAATATTTACAAGAATCAATTAAAGAAGTTTATCCAAACTTAACATTAGAAGCACAATTTACTGGTTCTGGTACAGGAATTAAAGCTGTAACAAGTGGAACAGCAGATATTGGTAACTCATCAAGATCATTAACTGATGATGAAAAAGCAGCTGGATTAGAAGAAAATATCGTTGCATTAGATGGTATCGCAGTTATCGTTGATAAAGATAATACTGTTAAAGATTTAACAAAACAACAATTAGCTGATATCTATACTGGAAAAATTACTAACTGGAAAGAATTAGGTGGAGCTGATCAAAGTATCGTTGTTGTTGGTCGTGAAGCTGGTTCAGGAACTAGAGATGGTTTCGAAAGTATCTTAGATGTTAAAGAAAAATGTCAATATGCTCTTCAATTAAATGAAACTGGTGCAGTTGTTGCAAAAGTACAAGAAACAAAAGGGGCTATCGGTTATGCATCTTTAGATGTAGTACAAGAAAGTGCTGATAAAGTAAATGTATTAACATTAGATGGTGTAGCACCAAGTGAAGCAACAATTTTAGATGGAACTTATGCTTTACAAAGACCATTTGTAATGGCTACTAAAGGTAAAGTAGAAGAACAAAGCGAACAAGTACAAGCTGTATTTGAATTCATTAATAGTGAAGCAGGACAAGCAGTTATTAAAAAAGCTGGATTAGTTGTTCCAAGTAAATAGTATTAAAGGTTGTCGAAAAGACAATCTTTTTTTGTAAATATATTCATGGTTGAAGGTAATTTCACTAAACCTATTATTAATATAAAGAATTATACTTATGAACAATAATGATGATTTAGAGGTTAGATAAATTATTGAGGATAATATTGGATATAAAGCTATATATAAAATAAAGAAATACTGTGAAAAAATTTAACTTTTTAACATAATCTTAACAATCTTTATACAAAATCATGATATTTGTTAAGAAAAAAATAGAATAAACTGTTTTTGAAAAAAGGAAAGAAAAGGAGTCTTATATGGAAAAAGGAATTGTATCTATTCTTGGACATAGAAAGACAAAGTCAACTGTTGAAAAGGCAGCAAGTGTTATTTTTACATGTTGTGCTGTTGTTTCGATTGTGGCAGTTATTTCTATTACAGGATATATGTTTATATCTGGAACGCCTGCTATTTTTAAAGTAGGGATTACAGAAATATTGTTTAGTCAAGTTTGGTCACCAACAGCTTCAAATCCACAGTTTGGTATCTTAAATATTATTTTAACTTCTATTGTTGGGGTTTTTCTTGCTATTTGTATTGGTGTTCCTATTGGAATTTTAACAGCTGTTAATTTAGCTGAAATTGCAAATCCTAAAGTAAGAAAAATTGTTAAATCAGCAGTAGAATTATTAGCTGGTATTCCTTCAGTTGTTTATGGTTTATTAGGAATATTGATTATTTGTCCTTTAATGTATCAATTAGAGTTATTAATCTTTGCAAACTCAACAACGCATCAATTTACAGGGGGATCTAACTTGATTTCTGCTATCTTAGTATTAACAATTATGATCTTACCTACACTAATTAATATTACAGAAACAGCATTGAATACTGTTCCTGATGATTATCGTAAAAGTTCATTAGCATTAGGAGCTAGTCAAATTCAAACAATTTTTAAAGTTGTTTTACCAGCTGCTAAAAATGGTATTATGTCTGCTATCGTTTTAGGAGTAGGTCGTGCAATTGGGGAAGCAATGGCAATCTTACTAGTAGCAGGGAATTCTGTTAATGTTCCATTACCTTTCAATTCTGTTCGTTTTTTAACAACAGGTATTGTTTCTGAAATGGGTTATGCAGCAGGGTTGCATCGAGAAGTTTTATTTACAATTGGATTGGTTCTCTTTGTATTTATTATTGCGATTAACTTAATCTTAACGTTTATTTTAAAGGGAGGAAATCAAGATGGAAAATAGTATTTTTGACAAGAAAAGTCGTTTAAGTGATAAAGTCTTGTATTCATTGATTCAATTATGTACTCTCTTTTCAGTTGTTTTATTAGTTGTTATTATTGGATATATTTGTTATAGGGGGATTCCTGATTTTTCATTCAGTTATCTTATTAATACACCAAGTATTATTAATGATACAATTGGAATTTTACCTAATATTATTAATACGCTTTATATGATTGTTTTAACATTATTGATTGCTTGTCCAATTGGTATAGGTGGGGCAATTTATTTAAATGAATATGCAACAAATAAAAAATTTGTTAGTGTTATTTCTTTTACAACAGAAGTATTAGCAGGCATTCCTTCTATTATTTATGGATTATTTGGTATGTTATTCTTTGGAGGAGTTTTAAAATTAAGTTATTCTATCTTAACAGGAGCATTAACTCTAGCAATTATGATCTTACCTATTATTTCAAGAAATACGCAAGTCGCTTTAGAAGCAGTACCAAAAAGTTATCGTGAAGCAGCACTTGGAATAGGTGCAACAAAATGGTATATGATTCGTACAGTATTATTACCAAGTGCAATTCCTGGAATTTTAACAGGTATTATCCTTTCAATGGGAAGAATTATTGCAGAATCTGCAGCACTTTTATTTACGGCAGGAAGTGCCCATATTCTTCCGGTTGGATTGTTTGATCATTTGTTTATGAGTGGTGGAACTTTAACTATTGAATTGTATTTATGTATGAGTGAAGGTAACTTCCAAGAAGCATTTGTGATTGCATTTATTTTAATTATTATTGTATTAGCTTTAAACTTTACTGCGAAGTGGATTTCTAAAAAATTTGATGTAAATAAGGTGGTATAGAGATATGAGTATAAAAATTCAAGCAAAAGATTTAAATCTTTATTATGGTGAAAAACATGCTTTAAAAAATGTAAATTTAGATATAGAAGAAAATAAGATTACAGCTTTTATTGGACCGTCAGGGTGTGGTAAATCAACATTCTTAAAAACATTAAATCGTATGAATGATTATGTTAAGAATATTAAGATTACAGGAAATGTTAGCCTCGATGAAGAAGATATTTATGATTCTAGAGTTGATACAACAATATTAAGAAAAAAAGTAGGTATGGTCTTTCAACAACCTAATCCATTTCCTATGAGTATTTATGATAATGTTGCTTATGGACCTAGAATTCATGGAATTAAAAATAAAAAACAATTAGATGAAATCGTTGAGAAAAGCTTAAAAGCAGCTGCTTTATATGATGAAGTGGCAGATCGTTTACACACTTCGGCTTTAGGTTTATCTGGAGGACAACAACAACGTTTATGTATTGCAAGATGTTTAGCAGTAGAACCTGATGTCATTTTATTAGATGAACCAACAAGTGCATTGGATCCAATTTCAACATTAAAAATTGAAGAATTATTAATGGAATTAAAAGAAAAGTATACAATTGCGATTGTAACTCACAATATGCAACAAGCTTCACGTATTGCCGATTATACAGCATTTTTCTTAGTAGGTGAAATGGTAGAATATGGTAAAACAAAAGACTTATTCTCATTACCTAAAGATAAAAGAACTGAAGATTATATTACTGGTAGATTTGGTTAATATTGTGTTTTGTTGAAAAAATAAATATAATGGAGATAGAATATGAGAAGACAATTTGATGAAGAATTAGATAAATTAAATACTGATTTAACAAAGATGGGACATCTTGTTGAAGTATCAATTGAAAATATGATTGATGCTTTCAAAAATCAAGATAAAGAACTTGCTAAAGAAATTATGACAAATGATAGATTAATTAATGATATGGAAAGAACAATTGAATCTAGATCATTTAACTTAATCTTAAGACAACAACCAATTGCAAGTGATTTAAGAAATGTAACATCTGCTTTAAAGATTGTAACTGATTTGGAAAGAATTGGTGATCAAGCAGCTGATATTGCAGAAATTATTGTAAGTTTTGAAGAAAAACATGCTTATAGAACTGTTGAACATATTCCAACTATGGCTAAGAAAACAAAAATTATGGTTCATGAAGCTATTGAAGCTTTTATTAAAAAAGATTTATCAACTGCTCAAATGGTTATTAAAATGGATGATGAAATAGATGAATTATTCCAAGAAGTTAAACAAGAAGTTGTTGAAATTATTAAAGAAAATAGTGAAAGAATTGATTTTTGTATGGACTTTCTTATGATTGCGAAGTATCTTGAAAGAGTAGGAGATCATGCTGTTAATATTTGTGAATGGTTAGAATTTAATCAAACAGGTATTGTTAATGAACAAAGATTAATTTAGGAGGAATAAAAATGAACGAACGCATATTTGTCATTGAAGATGATGAAAACATTCAAGAAATTGTAAAATTATCACTAGAATCAAATGGGTATAAAGTTAAATTATATGATAATGCAATAGATGCTGTTATTGATATTAAAGAAGATGCACCGGATATGGCTATTTTTGATGTCATGTTACCACAAATGGATGGGATTACAGCAGTCAAGAAAGTCAGAGAAACAAATCAACATATGCCAATTTTGATTTTAAGTGCTAAAGATACAGAAATAGATAAGATTCATGGATTAGATAGTGGTAGTGATGACTATATGACAAAACCTTTTGGTGTTCTTGAATTATGTGCGAGAGTTCGTACTTTATTAAGACGAGTTCAACCTAAAAACAAATCTTTAAAAACACCAACTTTATCAATTGATAAATCTACACATGTGATTAAACATAATCATGAAGTTATGGATTTAACTCATAAAGAGTATCAATTGTTGGTGTATTTGATAGAAAATAAAGAACGTGTTGTAGAAAGAGATGAACTTTTAAATACAATATGGGGATATGATTTTATTGGTGAATCAAGAGCATTAGATGTTCATATACGATCACTTAGAAAGAAACTCAATGATGATGGAGAAAAGTATATCAAAACAATACGTTCTGTAGGATATCGTTTTGTTGAAAAGGAAAATTCTTATGACTAAATCTATCCTTAGATATTTTATTACTGTTTTAATTGTGACATTACTTAGTAGTTGTTTGATTTCTGGGGCATTAATATCTAATAGTTTATTAGATACAACAGAACAAGATATGCTTTATTCATTAAAATTAATAGACTATTCTTTAGATTATGACAAAGACTTACAACCACAAATAGAAGCATTAAATCCATTAGCTTATTCAGATCAAACACGAATCAGTGTTATTGATAAAAAAGGAAATGTTATAACAGATACATTCTCTGAAAATGTATCTGAAAATCACTTGAATCGTGAAGAAATTCAAGCAGCATTAGAAACAGGTGTAGGATATGCTCAACGACAATCAGAAACAACAGGACAAAATATGTTATATGTTGCTTATTATCAAAATGATTATATTTTACGTCTTTCTATTCCTTATAGTGGTATTATAGAACATATTCCTTCATTGATGCCTGCATTATCAATTAGTGCAGTTGTATCTTTTGTGATTGCCTATGTATTGTCACGACGATTAGCTTATCGTATTTCTCAACCAATGGTTGAAATTAGTGAAAGTTTAGATCATATGACTAAGGATTTCCGTTTTGATTTAAAAACATATGAGTATCAAGAATTTAATATAATTGTAGATACAATTGGTAACTTATCTCATCGTTTACGTAAATCAATGAGAGAGGTCAAATTAGAAAGGACAAAGATTGATGAAGTGTTAAAACAAATGAATGAAGGATTTGTTTTATTAGATGAGAAATATAGTGTTTTAAGTATTAATGCACAAGCAAAAAGAATATTAGGAGATATTAAGACTTATGATAATATTATGGATTATTTGTATTATCCTGATATTATCAAAGCTTTAGAAAATAATATTTCTGTGCAAGAAGTAGAAATTAAGATTAATCATAATATTTATGCTTGTTATATTTCTAGAATTAAATTGGGAACAACTTTGTTATTTTTAGATGTTACAGCAAATAAAAAAGCTGAAAAGATGCGTAGAGAATTCTTTTCAAATGTATCACATGAATTAAAAACACCAATGACTTCTATTAAAGGATATAGTGATTTATTAGCTCAAGGATATATTCAAGATGAAAATCAAAAACAAGTCATGTTAAATAAGATTCAAGCTGAAGTCAATAGCATGTCAACATTAATTAATGATATTTTGATGTTATCACGTATAGAGAATATGGATATCAAAGAAGAAATGCTGCCAATAAAAATGAAAGCTATTGTTGATGAAGTCTTAGAAAGTTATGAAGTTGAAATGCAAGTTCATGATATTCAGGTTCATACTGATTTTGAAGATGTCATTTATATTGGAAATCATCAACAAATCTATACATTGTTAAATAATTTAATTGGAAATGCAATTAAGTATAATAAAGATCATGGACATGTTTATGTTGAAGTTTTACAAGAACAAGATGCTATGAATTTGATTGTTAGAGATACAGGTATAGGTATTCCGTTAGCTGATCAGGCTCGTATTTTTGAACGTTTCTATCGTGTTGATAAAGGACGTAGTAAACAACGTGGAGGTACTGGTTTAGGTTTGGCTATTGTAAAACACATTGTTTCTCGTTATAAAGGAACAATTCAATTAAGCAGTGAATTAGATAAAGGAACAACAATTGAAATTGTTTTACCACAACAAACACAAGAAAGCTAAAATTTCTTGTGTTTGTTTTTGTTTAAAATTCTTTTTTTTGTGAATAATGGATTTGGTGATAAACATGAATAAATCTTATTGGCAAAAAACGACACAAAGAAAAAAAGAAAAATCAATACAACAAGATTTAAAGGCAGATATTGTTATTATTGGTGGAGGATTAGCTGGAGTGAGTTTAGCTTATCAATTTAAAGATACCAACTTAAAAGTTATTGTTTTAGAAAAAGATCAATTAGGATCGCATACAAGTGGACATACAACAGCTAAAGTTACAGTCTTACATGATCTTATTTATAAAAAAATTGTCGATCACTATGATATCCATCAAGCCTATTTATATTACAAATCTAATGAACAAGCGTTACAAGAAATCACAGATATCATAGAAAAAGAAAAAATAGACTGTGATTATCAAGAAAACACATCTTTTATATATACTGATGATCCACAATATGTTAAAGATATTAAACAACAACAAGCCATCTTTCAATCATTAAGAGTTCCATATATCGAAGATAAAAAATACTTAGCATCAATAGGTTTAGAACATCAAGCTATCTTTCATCCATTAAAATATTTATATGCTTTAGTTGATATATGTCAAAAACATGATATTGATTTTTATGAAAACAGTGAAGTGGTTCATATTCAAAGAAAAGAAGAATCATTTCTTTTAAAAGTTAATGAACATCAAATAGAATGTCAATATTTAATTCATGCTACAAGATATCCTTTTATTAAAAAGGGACTCTATTTTATGAAACTTTTTCAAGAAAGAGAATTCATTGATTTAAAACATTTTAAAAAAGATAATAATAGTTATTTGTGTGTAGATAGTATATATAGTTATCGACCTACTCAACAACATTCTTTAGAAATAAAAAAAGATGCATCAGATTGGTATGCTCAAGATAGTATTCCATTAAGAGGAATACCTTATATTGGAAAGTTAAATCGCTATGATGAAGAATATATTGTCTATGGTTTTCAAAAATGGGGTATGACTTTATCACAAGTTTCTGCAAAGTTAATCGCAGATCTTATTTTAGAAAGAGATAATCCTTATGAAGAACTCTATTCTTGTCAATATTTTTCTATTTCATGTGCGAAAGAATATATACCAAAAATAATGAATAATGTAAAAAGAGGATATTTATCACATCGTTATCAAACAGTTCCTTTAAAGTCTTTAGAAAAGAATCAAGGGGGATTAGTTAAAGAAAATCATTCAATTTATGCTGTGTATTGTGATGATAAGGGAAAGTATCATTATTTTTCTCCTTATTGCCCTCATTTAAAATGTGTGATTCAATTTAATGAAAAAACACAAACATGGGATTGTCCATGTCATCAATCTGTTTATGATGCTTATGGAAATGTGATTGAAGGTCCATCGTTATACTCATTACCCATAAAAAAAGATTAAGCTTATTCGTTTGAATAAGTTTTTTAATGCATTTTATTGCAAAAAAATAATAAAAATAATATAATGATAATGAGGAAGGTGATATCATGAAATGTCCTGTATGTCAAAGTAAAATACCATTTAGAAAGCATGAATGTCCTAATTGTGGATATGATGTTAAAAAGGCAACAATAACTAGTGAACAAACATCTATTTCACAAGTGAAAAAGAAAATTGATTTAAAGAAGAAGAAAAAACAATTGGGAATATTTTTTGGAATTGTTGTCGCTATTGTTTTGTTTGCAGGATTTTTGAGTTTACAAACAAATAGATTCAGTAGAATAAAAAACAATCCTATGTTAGCAGTGCGTGAAACATATGAAGGAACTTTTGAAGAATTGATTGATGAGGGGATTGATCAAAATCACGTTCTTGTTGATATTATTAAGTATAGAGAGGATTTAAAAGATTTTCTCACAAAAAATGGATATACTGATTTTACTGAAAAAGAATTCACTCGAAAAGATTTTGATAGATTACTTGCAACTTATCGTGTGAATTGTCGTAAGGGAGATACTCATTATAATGTTGAGGTCACTTTTAATAGTGAAAAATCTTTAGAGAGTACAAAAATTGATGTCTTATATACACATAATCAATCAATGAAAACAAATAATCTTCCTGTAGTTAAAGAAGATGTAGATATGATTGGAGAGTATCAAGGCATTCAAGATGTTTATGAAAGTTTTAATAAAGTTCGTAAAGAAATAACTGAAGTAGAAAATGTGGATAATAAAAATATAAAACAATATAAATATTTAGAGTGGGATGATGTTCATGAAATAGAATTATATGAACAAAAAAGTACAGAAAAAGAGTCTTATACAGTAAGACTTACTTATAAGAAATTTATATAGATGTAAAAGAAAGGGTATAAACAATGAGCAATCAATTTGAAAATATTTTAAAGCGTAGACATAATGGTTCAATGAAATGGGAAGCACCTTATATAGAGAAAAGATTTCAAGTTCACATTGATGATAATACAGAAATCTTTCCTATGTTTATAGCTGATATGGATTATCAACTTGATGTAGAAATTAAGAATCAAATGATATTATTATATGATAATCCCGATTTTGGATATTTTCATATTTTAGATAGTTTTTATCAAAGTATTATAAAATGGTATGATAAGATTCATCATATTAAACTTAAACAAGAATGGTTAACGGCTTCTATTGGAACAATTACATCTTTAAATCTAGCTTGTGATATGCTTGCTAGAGATCAAGAGATATTAATAATGACACCAGTTTATGGACCTTTTCAAAATTGTGCTAATGTTGGGCATAAAGTTGTTTTGCCACTGCTTTATCAAAATCAACGTTATGAAATTGATTTTGATAACTTAGAAGATATTTTTAAGATTCATGATATACGTGTTTTATTGATTTGTAATCCTCATAATCCCGGAGGAAGAGCATGGAGTAAGGAAGAACTTAAAAGATTGGTTTTGTTGTGTAAACAATATAAGGTAATAATATTATCTGATGAAATACATGGAGATATACAAGTTTCTAATCAAAAATATACTTCATTGATTGAATTTTCTGATTTATATGATGGAATTATGGTATCAACATCACCAAATAAAACATTTAATATATCAGGATTATCTACGTCTTTTATGATTTGTGCAAATCCTCAAATAAAACAAAGATATGAAGATTATCTTAATCATCTTCATATTGGATGTAATAGGATGGGGATACAAATGATAGAATGGGTTTATACATATGGTGAAAAATGGTATAAAGAATTGATTCAAACCATAAAAAATAATCTTGATATTGTAAAAACAAGGCTTAAAGATACAAATATAACTGTTATGGAACCTGACTGTGGATTTCTTGTTTGGATTTATTTACCACGTATCAAAAATGTTGATCAATTTGTTTTAGATCTTGCTAGAGAAACACATGTTTTCATTGAAACAGGATCACGTTTTCTTGAAAATTATCAAGGGTGGGTTCGTATTAATGTTGCAACAAGCCCATCATTAGTTAAAGAGGCTATTCATAGATTTGTCCAATTCTATCAAAATTATAGTGAATAAAAATAGAAAATCTTTCATTTTATTTATAAATTATTTATACTATATATAGGGGATGATTTTATGAAATGTGATGTTTGTCAAACAAAAATACCAATAGGGAGTCGTGAATGTCCTAATTGTGGTTATAAAGTTAGAAATGATACAACGCAAGTTTATGATGCATCTGGAACAACTCATGAACATATTAAAACACCAAAGATAAAACCAAGAAAAAAGGTACAAGGACTAGATGTTGTAGTACGTAAAGAAAAACAAACAAGAATAAAAAATATTGTAACAGCAGTGATTACAATTATCAGTGTTCTTTCTATTGTTTTTGGTAGTATTGTAATACCATTTTTATCTGACTATTTTTCAGATGAATCATCATCATATAAAACATATGATGATATGACCTTTACTGATATGATTGATGAAGGTCTTGATCAAAACAATACAATTTCAGATATTCAAGAGTATGCAATTTCTTTAAAAGAATTTTTAATTGAACAAGAAATTGAAGAAATAGATGAAAATGAATATTGCAGTACATTTGATGATCAATTAACAGCAAATTATAATATAAGTGGTTATAAAAATGATATACGTTATAGCGTAGAAATTACTTTTAATAGTGATCAAGGATTATCAAGTCAAGGGTTGACGATTTCTCACAATAGTGATAAATCTATGAGAAAAGATGGAATGGCTTTTTCTAAAGAAGATGTCAATCCTATCGGTGATTATTTAAATATTCCTGATATATATGATATTTTTGAGAATTCTCGTTTAAAGATGACAAAAGATAAAGATGAAGAAAATCGTTATGTTTATAGTGATTATGAAGATCTTTCTATCTATTTAAGTGAACAATATTATGAAAGAGAAAATCCTTACTATTTCAACTATTATTCAGTACAATTAAGAAATAATTAAAAAACTTATTCACGCACTGTGAATAAGTTTTTATGCTTTTTCTTTTAATTTTAAATCGGCTTCATCAAAACGTTTTGTTGTGATGATCATAATAACTCCAATAACAACAATAATACCACTAATTAAGAAAATATTATAAGAACCGAAGTATTGATAAATAGTCCCAAAAACATATCCAAAGATAGCTTTACCAATACTCATTGCAGCATTTAATAATGTAATTGCAGTTCCAAAAACAGCAGGGTTAACTGAATCTTGAATATAAGCAAGACTAGCAACTGTTGAACAAGCAACACCTAAACAATGCACAATACTTACAATAACAAATACATATGCATTAGGGATGAAAGCATAAGCAAATAAACGTAAAGCCATTGGAATCGTTGCTAGTAAGAAGAATTTCTTATAACCAAACTTACGAATAACTTGAGATGCAACCATTAAGAATAAGAATTCAGGTAAAACTTGAACAAATGTTAACCAACTAATTAAAGAGTTATTTCCATTTAATGTCACAATTAAATGGTTACCAGCATATGTACCAGAACTATCTATAACCATTTGTGTTAACATAATTAAAACTAACATAAAAATAAAGTTTTTATTTGTAAGTAATTCTTTAAAATTTCCTTTTTGTGGTTTTTGTTTTTCTTCTTCACTAGATGGTTTTGGAAAAGATAAACAAATAAGTAAACCAATACCTAATAAAACAATATAACTTGTAAATAAAGGACCATCTAATCCAAACATATCTGCTAAGAATCCAACAGCCATACTTCCTAACATATAACCTAAAGAACCCATACCTCTAATAGAACCATAATTTCCACCATGTTTAGCTGTATAGTTCATAGAAATTGTATCAGCCATAGGCATTGTCCCTAATCTAGCAACTTCTAACAATAAAGCAAAAACAATACAACCAATATAAACGGTTTGTTTAGAGTAAAAATAAAGAGTAACAATTGATGCAGCTATTGATACCATTAATAATAAATTATATTTTCTTGTTTTATCTCCAATAATACCCCAAAGTGGAATTACACAAACACCAACAATTAAAGATATAGCTGTAATTAAACCAATCTCTGAACCAGTTAAACCAATACTTTGTTCAAGATAGACATTGATGTAAGGTGTAAAACAACCAACTGCTCCTATAAGAATAAAATAGAAGACTTGAAACTTGATAATGTTTTTATCTTTCATGACAATTTCCTCCTAATTATCATTATATATAAATAAAAAGAAAAAAACGCTATTATTTCATATTTAGAAAAAATATATTTTTGAGAAAAAACAAAAAATAAGTCCATGGTTTTTAGAATATATATAAAATTTACAGAAATATTACAGATAATACAAAATTTTATATGAAAATTTATAATATATGTTATAATGTTAAAAAATAAGGGGAGGAATTGAATATGAATTTTGTATATATATCTCCAACTTTTCCAAAAAATTTCTATCAATTCTGTGATCGTTTGCATAAAAAAGGTGTAAATGTATTGGCGATTGGAGATACGCCTTATGGAGAATTGAGTTATGAATTAAAAAATGCTGTTGATGACTATTATCAAGTTTATTCAATGGAAGATTATAATGAAATGGTAAAAGCAATGGGGTATTTTATTTTTCATTATGGTCGTATTGATTGGTTAGAATCAAACAATGAATATTGGTTAGAACAAGATGCTAAGTTAAGAACAGATTTTAATATTACTACTGGTATTCAAACAAGTCATATTGAAGATATTAAATGTAAATCTGAAATGAAGAAGTTTTATGAAAAAGCTGGTGTAAAAACAGCAAGATATCATTTAGTGACAACTTTAGAAGAAGGTTTAGCATTTATTAAAGAAGTTGGTTATCCAGTTGTTGTGAAACCTGATAATGGTGTAGGAGCAGCTGCAACTTATAAGATTTCTAATGAAGAAGAATTAAAAGCTTTCTATCAAGAAGAACATATTACACAATATATTATGGAAGAATTTGTGAATGGTTTAATTATTTCTTATGATGGTATTGCGAATTTAAATAAAGATATTTTATTTGAAACTTCTCATGTTTTCCCTAATCCAATTATGGATGTTGTCAATGATGCAAGTAGTATGTATTATTACTCTTTAAAAGAGTTACCATATGATTTAAAAATGGCAGGACAAGCTTGTGTGAAATCTTTCTATACAGCTGGAAGATGTTTCCATATGGAATTCTTTAGATTGTTAGAAGATAAAAAAGGTTTAGGTAAAAAAGGTGATATTATTGGGTTAGAAGTGAATCTAAGAACACCTGGTGGATATACACCTGATATGATGAACTTTGCTAATGAGATAGATATATATCAAATTTATGCAGATATGGTCACACAAGGATATAGTGATTATGATCATTCAAGACCTTATCATTGTGTTTATTGTGGTAGACGTGATGGATTAGCTTATACACATAGTCATGATGAAGTTGTTCAAAAGTATCAATTTGATTTAGTTATGTGTGAAAGAATGCCTGATATTTTAAGTGGAGCAATGGGTAATTTTACTTATACTGCAAGATTTAAGACAATGGATGAAGTTAATGCTTTTGTAGAATTTACATTAGGATAGGAGAAAATTTATGAAAACTGAATGGTTTAGAGAGTATAGTCAATGTTTAAATAGAGATATGGAATTTAAGGTTTATGGACATGCAGGGGAACCTATTTTGGTTTTTCCTTCACAAGATGGACGTTTCTTTGATTTTGAAAATAATGGAATGGTGAAAACTGTAGAGCATTTAATTAATGCTGGTAGAATTCAATTATTTTGTTGTGATAGTATTGATCAAGAATCTTGGTCTGAAAGTGATATAGATAAACATCATCGTACTTATATGATGGAACAATATTTCTTTTATATTGTTAATGAATTAGTACCAAGAATTTTTGAAATTAATTCTTATGGTCATGGTGGTCAATATGCAGATGGTATTATTACGACTGGTTGCTCTATGGGAGCAACTCATGCAGCTAACTTTATGTTTAGAAGACCAGATATCTTTAAAGGAACAATTGCTTTAAGTGGATATTATGATTGTGATTTATTCTTTGGAGATTATCATGATGATATTATTTATCGTAATTCACCTATTCAATTTATTAATGGTATGAGTTATGATCATCCATATGTACAAATGTATCGTGATAATAAGATTGTGTTATGTTGCGGACAAGGAGCATGGGAAGATGATATGAGACGTAGTTTAAGTCGTATGAGAGAATTGTTAGATTATAAAGATGTTCCAGCATGGATTGATTTTTGGGGATATGATGTTGATCATGATTGGCCTTGGTGGCGAGTACAATTCCCATACTTTGTAGAAAGGGTGGTATAGTATGAACGTTGTCTTTATTTCACCACATTTTCCTTTGTATTTTTATAACTTTTGTGATCGTTTAAAAGAAAGAGGAATTAATGTTTTAGGTATTGGTGATGCAAGTTATGAAAGTTTATCGGATGAAACAAAAAATGCATTAACTGAATATTATCGTGTGGATTATTTAGAAAATTATGAAGAAGTTTATCGAGCTTGTTCTTATTTTACATGGAAATATGGAAAAATTGATTGGATTGAATCTCAAAATGAATATTGGTTAGAATTAGAAGCAACATTACGTAATGAATTTAATGTAACAACAGGACCAAAAATTCAAGATATGTCATCAATTAAATATAAATCTCAAATGAAAGCAGTTTATAAAGAAGCAGGAATCCCAACAGCAAGATATCGTTTAGTAGATGATTATCAAGCTACAAAAGCTTTTGCTAATAGAGTAGGGTATCCTGTAATTGTAAAACCAGATAATGGTGTTGGTGCTAGTTCAACATATAAACTTAAAAATGATGATGAATTAGATTATTTCTTTGCTACAAAAGATCCACATATATCATTTATTATTGAAGAAATGGTACCAGGACATGTTGAAACATTTGATGGTATTACTGATAGTCAAGGAAATATCTTGATTTCAACAAGTCATGTAATGTTAAATTCTATTATGGATAATGTAAATGATTTATGTGATACAGCATTTTATTCACAACCTGTTGAAGGTTTAGATTTAGCAGAAATTGGAGCAAAAGCAGTTAAAGCGTTCCAAGCAAAAAGTCGCTTCTTCCACTTTGAATTCTTTAGATTAGATGAAGAAAGAGAAGGATTAGGAAAAAAAGGTGACATTGTTGGATTAGAAGTCAATATGCGAGCACCAGGTGCTTATATGCCAGATATGATGAACTATGCATATAATGTAGATGTTTATACAATCTGGGCTGATATGGTTAAATATGATCAATGCTTCTATGACTTACATCGTGAATATTGGGTAGCTTATATTGGACGTAGAGAAGGTATATGGTATGCTCACAACTATGATCAAATCAGAGAAACATATGCAGATGCAATCGTTTTAGAAACAGATGTACCTGAAGCTTTAGCAGCTGCTATGGGAAATCATGTATTCATTACAAGAGCACGCAGTAAAGAAGAATTATTCGAAATGATTCGTTATGCTTTAAAACGTGAAGATGGAACGGAATGGATGTAAAATGAAAGATAAAGAAAAGATTTTAACTGTTATTAGTGCTTTGTTTATCGGACTTTTTCTAGGATTTTGTTTTTCACCAATAAAAAAAGGAATTCATATTGAAATTAAAAATAATGGTAATCAATTACCAAATCAAAAATAGTTAAGGATATTTCCTTAACTATTTTTAAATGAGAAACGGTAAAAAGAGGTTTGCAAGGGATAAGAAGATTAAGAAACCTAAAATATCTGTTGCGGTTGTAAGAAATATAGATGATGCAAGAGCAGGATCCATATGTAATGCTTTTAATGCTACAGGAATAATAAAACCAAATAATCCTGATACAACAAAATTACCAGTCATAGCAATACATAAAATCAAACCTAAATAAATGTTTTTATAAACAAATGCGACAATAAGACCAGTTAAACATCCAGTAATTAATCCATTAATAAATCCAACAGAAATTTCTTTTTTTAATGCAGGTAAACAATCTTTAAAATGAACTTCACCTAAAGCTATACTTCTAATTAATATTGATAAAGTTTGATTTCCAGCATTACCTCCCATTCCAGTAACAATAGTCATTGTTGATGATAAAGCAACAATTTGAGAAATTGTACCTTCAAAAGACTTAATAACTGAAGAAGCAAAAAATGCCGTCATTAAATTAACAATTAACCAAGGCAAACGCATTTTAATAGATTCTACTAAAGTTGAATCTAAAGATTCTTCTTTATTAACCCCATGCATTTGTAACATATCTTCAGTATGTTCTTCTTGAATAACATCGATAATATCATCTACTGTAATAATACCTAATAATGCATTATTCTTATTAACAACAGGGATAGTTGTTAAGTCATATTTAGAGACTAATAAAGAAACTTCTTCCTGATCTGTTTCAGGTTGAACAGATATGACTTGATTATCCATAATATCTTGAAGTAAAGTTTGATTATCAGTAATTAATATATCTCTTAAATCAGCAGTACCAATTAATTGTTTGTGATTATTTAAAACAAAGATTGTATCAATAACTTCTGTTTTAGGAGCTATTTCTTTAATCTTAATCAAAGCATCTTGAATCGTAAGTCTAGAAGATAAAGCAATATATTCGGTAGTCATCAAACCACCAGCACTATCTTCTTCATAACCTAAAAGTTGTTCGATGACTTTTTTATCTCCAACTTTCATTAGTTGAATTAATTCTTTTCTTTTACCTAGAGGTAATATACCTAAAATATCAACAATATTATCTTTATAAAGATAATTAAACAAAGATAAAATACGTTTATTATCTAAACAATCAATAATATCAATTTGTAAATCTTCATCAGATTCTTCTAAGATTTCAGCTAATTTTTCATCATCAATATGATTACATAAATACTCTAATTGATTGTCCTCTAATTCTTCAATTTGAATAGCTAAATCTATAGGTTGTACATGATCATAAATATGGTCAATTTCTTTTGTGTCATGTTTAACTAGAGCTTGTAAAAGTTTATTGATTTGTTCTTGTTTATTCATGTATATACCTCCTTCCCTGATATAAAAAGTATGATAAAAAGGTTGTCAAAAGTCAAGGAAAATCATAGAAAAAGTAGTGTTTTTAAATAAATAAACTTAATAATATGATAACTTAAATAATCATCTTTATACATAAAAGTTATTGATTCTATAGTTGATATTAAGCAACATATGTGAGTGTAATAATGGTGTCAAGAAGAACACAATCATTTATATATGAGTTTTGTGTATTTCATTATAAATTGACAACAATAAAAAGAGCTATCAGTAATAATAGTGGTCGCTCTGAAATGTTAATTAGTGTTTATATAAAAACAATAACTTTTCAAATTGGCGTTTGGTGGTTATTGTTTTTGTTTTGGATAAAAATGAATTTAATAAATTAAAGATAAAATATTGATAATCGTTTACATCGATATATTATTTTTTTATAATAACAATTAGGAGGGAAATTTATGGAAAAATATATCGATTTACATATGCATTCTTTATATAGTGATGATGGAGAATTTAGTGCAAGAGAACTAGTAGAAAAGTGTCATCAAGCAGGTATTCGCATTATGGCGATTGCTGATCATAATAGTGTTAAAGTTAATGATGAAGCAAAAAAAGTAGCTGAAGAATATAATATTCAATATATTCCAGCAGTAGAAATTGATTGTACTTATGAAGGAATTAATTTACATGTTGTTGGTTATGGTATTGATTATCATCATAGTGATTTTGTTGCTTTAGAAGAAAATGTATTAAATCAAGAATTATCTTGCTCATTAAAGAAATTAGAACTTACAAATGCTTTAGGTTTTCATTTGACTAAAGATGATTTGGATCAGTTGTCTAGTAATGGTGTTTATACTGGAGAAATGTTTGGAGAAGCTTTATTAAATAAAGATGAATATAAGGATCATGAATTGTTAAAACCTTATCGTGAAGGTGGTAGTCGTAGTGATAATCCTTATGTTAATTTTTATTGGGATTTTTATGCACAAGGGAAACCATGTTATACAGAGGTTGTGTATCCTACATTAAAGGAAACAATTGATTTGATTCATCGTCATGGTGGTAAAGCTGTTTTAGCTCATCCTGGTAATAATTTAAAAGGAAAATTTGAAGTTTTTGATGATATGATGAAACTTGGTTTTGATGGTGTTGAAGCTTTTAGTAGTTATCATAGTGAAGATACTGTTGAATATTTTTATAATAAAGGACAAGAATATCAAATCATAACAACATGTGGTAGTGATTATCATGGGAAAACAAAACCTGCTATTTTCTTAGGTGAATGTGGTTGTACTATTGATGAACATGATATTGAATTAAAGTTAAAAGAATTAAATCTTATTTAGGCATACTTTGTATGTCTTTTTTCTTTCATGTTTTGAAAATAGCAACACGAATCATGACATGTGATTATAATGGAGGCATAAGAGGAGGAATGATAATATGGTAAGACAATTTCCAGAAGGATTTTTATGGGGAGGAGCAACTGCTGCTAATCAATATGAAGGTGGTTGGAAAGAAGGAGGAAAAGGAATCAGTGTTTCTGATTGTGCTAGACATCATTTAGACGTCGATGTACAAGATTATAAAGCTCACAATTCTATTACAACAAAAGATATTGAAGATGCTTTAAAATCACAAGATGATTCTTTATATCCAAAAAGACATGGTGCTGATGGATATCATCACTATAAAGAAGATATTGCTTTATTTGCTGAAATGGGATTTAAAGTATATCGTTTATCTATTGCATGGTCACGTATTTTTCCTAATGGTGATGATTTAGAACCTAATGAAGAAGGTTTAAAATTCTATGATGATATTTTTGATGAATGTAAAAAATATGGGATTGAACCATTAGTGACAATGTCTCACTATGAACCACCATTAAATTTAGTGATGAATTATGATGGTTGGTATTCAAGAGAAGCTGTTGATATGTTTGTGAAATATGTAGAAGTGATTTGTGAAAGATATAAGAATAAAGTTAAATATTGGCTAACATTTAATGAAGTTGATTCTATGATTAGACATCCATATACAACTGGTGGATTAGTAGAAGATAGATTTCCAGGGAAAAACTTCCAAGAAGTCATTTTCCAAGCTATGCATCATCAATTTGTTGCTTCAGCATTAGCAACAAAAATCTGTCATGAAAAAATACCTGGTTCTAAAGTAGGATGTATGTTAACAAAATTAACTTACTATCCATATACATGTAAACCAGAAGATGTATTACAAGCACAACAAGATATGAGAAGTACATATTGTTATAGTGATACACAAGTCTTTGGTGAATATCCTGCATATTTATTATCTAAATTTAAAAATGAAGGTATTCATATTCAAATGGAAAAAGATGATTTAGCTATTATGAAAGAATATCCAGTAGATTTTGTTTCATTTAGTTATTATTCAAGTAGCTGTGTTGCTAAAAATGATGAAGGTTTAAAGAAAACAGCAGCAAATACAATGACAGCAATTAAGAATCCTCATATTCCTTCTTCTGATTGGGGATGGCAAATTGACCCAATTGGATTACGTGTTTCATTAGTTGATTTATATGATCGTTATAGAAAACCATTATTTATTGTTGAAAATGGTTTAGGTGCTAAAGATGAATTGGTTAATGGTACTGTTGATGATCAATATCGTATTGATTATTTTGATGCTCATTTTAGAGAAATGTTAAATGCGATTGAAGTTGATGGTGTTGATTTAATGGGTTATACATCTTGGGGATGTATTGATATTGTTAGTGAATCTACAAAACAAATGAGTAAACGTTATGGTTTCATTTATGTTGATTGTGATGATTATGGTCAAGGAACTTTTAAACGTTATAAAAAGAAATCATTTGATTGGTATAAAAATGTTATAGCAACAAATGGATCTTGTTTATTTGAAGGTGATAAATAATGCTAGAATTCAAATATGATACACAATTATTAATAGAAGGTCATGATTTAGATGAAGATGCTATTAATGATTATATAACTGATCATTTTAAAGGAGATTGTTTATTAGCAGTTGGTGATGATGAACTAATTAAGATTCATTTTCATACTAATGAACCATGGCTTGTTTTAGAATATGCTTCAACACTTGGTGAAGTTTATGATGTTGTTATAGAAAATATGGAAAGACAAGCTAATGGATTAAAAGGATAATAAAAGAAAAAGTGAGAATGAAAAGTTCTCACTTTTAATATAGTTTTTATGGTTGACTTTCGTAGATAAATATGGATATAATAAACGAGGATATTCAAATTATGCCCTAGAAATGAGGCGTTTTTTTATGCAAAAAAATTATGATGTTATTATTGTTGGAGCTGGGCCAGCAGGAATAATGACAAGTTATGAACTCTATTTGAAAGATCCTAGCAAGAAAGTTTTATTAATTGATAAAGGACATGATGTGATGTATCGTCATTGTCCAATTAAAGATAAGAAAATTAAAAGTTGTCCAGTCATTAAAGAAAATGAACCAGGATGTTTACCAGCATGTTCAATTACTTCTGGCTTTGGTGGAGCAGGTGCTTATTCTGATGGTAAGTTTAATATTACGAGTGAATTTGGTGGTTGGTTAACTGATTATATGAGTAATCAAGAAGTTGAAGATGTCATTCAATATGTTGATAGTCTATATTTAAAGCATGGAGCAACACATGATATAACTGATCCTACAACAGATAAAATCAAAGAAATTGAAAAAAGAGGTTATGCTGTTGGTTTAAAATTATTACGTGCAAAAGTACGTCATTTAGGAACTGAAGAAAATCTTCGTATTATGACAGAAATGTCTAATGAATTAAAAGAACATATTGATGTTTCTTTTAAAACTGCTGTTGATGATATTATTGTTGAAAATAATCAAGTCAAAGGTATTGTATTACAAAATGGTGAAGAAATATTTGCGAATAGTGTTGTTTTGGTACCTGGTAGAGATGGTTCAACATGGTTAACAAAAGTATTTAAAAAACAAGGTTTAGATTTATATAATAATCAAGTTGATATTGGTGTTCGTGTAGAAACAAGTAATATTGTTATGGATGAAATTAATAAACATTTATATGAAGGTAAATTTGTTTATAATACATCAGTAGGAACAAAAGTGAGAACTTTCTGTTCGAATCCAAGTGGACATGTTGTTGTGGAAAATCATTCTGGAACAATGTTAGCTAATGGTCATGCATATCATGATCCAAAATTAGGTAGTCCAAATACGAACTTTGCTTTACTTGTTTCACATGTTTTTAGTGAACCTTTCAATGAACCAAATGAATTTGCTCATGAAGTGGCAAGACTTGCCAATATGTTATCTCATGGAAGTATTATTGTACAAAGATATGGTGATATTAAAAGAGGCAGACGTACAACAGATAAACGTTTAAAAGAAGGATATACAGTTCCAACTTTACCTGAAGCTGTACCTGGAGATTTAGGATTAGTATTACCATACAATACAATGAAATCTATTATTGAAATGATTGAAGCTTTAGATCATGTGACACCTGGTATTGCTAATGAACATACATTATTATATGGAGTAGAAGCAAAATTCTATTCTGCAAGACCTAAAGTGCGTGAAGGTTTTGAAAGTGAAATTGATGGTTTATATGTTGGTGGTGATGGTGCTGGTTTGACAAGAGGACTTGCTCAAGCTGGTGCTAATGGTATTTTAATTGCTAGACATATTATAAATAAAGGAAAGTAGCCCATTTTTAAGGGCTTTTTCTTGTATTGTTTTGTTAAGTGGTATATGATATGTAAAATAGGTTTTATAGATTACGGGGGATGTTTATGAGTAGAAGATTAAAAAAAGGTGTTAAGAAAAAGTTATTAGTCATTTTTTCTGGATTAATGATTTTTATTGTTGCTGGATATCTCGTTCTTTGTGTTGTGGCAGGTTCAAATGATTATATGGCAAATACAACAATCAATGGAATTGAAGTTGGTGATATGACGAAAGAAGAAGCAGCAAAAGCTTTAGAGGAAAAATTTGAAAGTGATACTCAAGATCTTGTTTTGAATTTAAAAGTGAAAGATAAGACTTTTGATATTAATTTGAAAGATAATGTTTCTATAGATGCATTAGGGATAGCTCAAAATGTTTCTGATGATGTTGAAGGGAATTTCTTTATGAGAGGATATCATTATTTGTCAAGTAATGATTATATTGCACCAGTTACTGTTAAGGATGAAGAAAAGTTAGCTGAAGAAATTAAAAAAAGTAAAATTACTGATTATGATACAAGAGTAGTCACAACATATGATATATCTGAATCAGATAAGCAAATTACATTTCAAAAAGGAACATCAGGTGAAAAGGTTGAAGAAAAAGATGTGATTGAAAATATTAAAACATCTTTAAAAGCTTATCAGTTTAAAGATATTATTGAATGTTCTGTTGTAAATAATCCTTTAGATGAAAATGAAATGGCTAATATGCATAAAGAATTAAATAAGGATGGTAAAAATGCAACTTTAAAACTTGAAGGTAAAAATAGTTATGAAATACTTGATTCTCAAGTAGGAGTAAAATATGATTTAGAAACTGCTCAAAAAGCATATGATAAGGCTGATGAAGGAACATCTTTTAGTATAAATGTTGAAATTCAACAACCTAAAATTAGTAAAGAAGATTTAGAAAAGAATTTATTTAAAGATGTTTTAGGTTCATATAGTACTTATGTTAGTGGGTCTTATGTACGTCGAAATAATGTTCGTCTTGCAGGTATTAAATGTAATAAGATTATGTTATCAGGTGATGTGTTCTCTTATAATGGAACAGTAGGTAAACGTACAAAAGCCAATGGTTTTGGTGAGGCGGGAGCTTATGTTAATGGAGAGACTGTAGATGTTGTAGGTGGTGGAGTATGTCAAGCATCTTCTACACTATATAATGCTGTTTTATTATCTAATTTAGAAATTGTTGAACGTAGAAATCATTCTTATGTTTCAAGTTATGTACCTTTAGGAAGAGATGCAACAGTTTCATGGGGAGGACCTGACTTTAAGTTTAAAAACGATTCAGATTATCCTATTAAAATAGTGATGTCATATAGTGGAAATCGTTTAAAATGTAAAATCTATGGAACAAATGTTGATAACACAACAGTAAAAATTAAGAGTGTTACTTTATCTCAAGGTAGCTATGAAACAAAATATGTTGATGATCCAACATTAGAAATAGGAAAAGAAAAAGTTGATGTATCAGGATATGCTCCTGCAAAAGCTCAAACATATCGTTATGTTTATAAAAATGGTAAACTTGTTTCTTCAAACAAAGAAGCATACAGTTCATATAAACGTCGTGATAAAGTTGTGTTAAGAGGAACAAAACAACCAGAAGTACAACCAACCGATCCAAATGCCACAACACCGACAACTCCTAATACAACAACACAATCAGAAACACCGGTTACACAATAAAGAAGAATCAAGGTTCTTCTTTTTCTTGTCTACAATAAAACCCCCAGCTAGGCTGGGGGTCTCTATAAGCTTTAGCGGAGTGATAATGAAAAATCCTCGTGTTATAATATAATTGCGGCTACCAACTGCAAAAATAAAATAACACGGA
>Ga0129317_1000562_pt1 | contig 37806 bp, 55 predicted proteins | sample Cm1ome_FD_94430 | JGI IMG/M metagenome (GOLD analysis project Ga0129317, IMG submission 94430) | Eastern black-and-white colobus group fecal microbial communities from Wisconsin, USA - Cm1105 metagenome | ecosystem: Host-associated > Mammals > Digestive system > Large intestine > Fecal | place... | reverse complement strand
CGATTTCTAGGTAGTGACACCCACATAAATCGCTATTTCTTGATTTTTTAAAATATCTTAAAAAATGTTGATTTCATCAGTTTTTTTGATGACATCCATTTTAAATCTTAATTTTGGTGGAGGTGAAGGGACCTCAGACGAACACTTAAAAGTCGCTTTCACTCCAAATAATATTATTTACGTAATCCACATATAGAATGTTCTTTTTTCATCACTATTATACGATTCATTTATAAAAATAGCAATTAAAAATGCCTATCGCTTAAATAGCAGATAGGCGTTTTTTGTTATTATATTTTGTGTACTTCATTCATCGCTGTATAAATAGCTTTGATTTTTTCAAATGATAGACTTCTTCCTGAATTTTTCCATCCTCTGAATGTTTGATAATTAACGTTCGCTAATTTGCAAATCTCTTGCATATTAAAATAGATAGACTTTTCTATAACGTACTTCTTCATTTCTTCTTCGTTCATATTATTCATCCTTTCGCATCAACAAAAACCCAACCATCATCAAAACAATACCTAAAAACCAATAGTCTTTAAACAAGGTTAAAATGATACCTCCAAACAAAATAATGATCTTTATTTCTTTTTTCATAAATCCGTGATATGATTTAGATGTGATGAAGAGTTGGGGAATTACTTCCCCTTTCTCTTCTTCAACTTACTCTTTTTGTCTTTTACAAGCTTGGAACCTATGTATGCGGCAATTAGAGTTGCTATTGGTTGGGCGATGTTATTAAATATTTCGCTCAACTTTTTTATTTCATCTAAGTTCATATCCTTCCTCCTTTCTATACTTAAATTATACTACAATTTTGTTGTATAGTCAATATAAAATACAACATTTTTGTAGTATTTTTGTATAAGAAAACACCTATCCTCGTAATGAGGATAGGCGAATATCTTAAACCTTAGTTAAATATTTTTTATTGATTGGTGCTGTAACAGTTTTTCCAATTCCAATAACAACACGATCACCTTTTACTTCAATAACATCATATTTATCATAATACAAACCGAAAGTTTTTCCATTGTCATAGTTGATTGCTTTTTTAACTTTTACTTTATCACCTTTTTTAATTGCAGTGCTTTTTGTTGCTGGCTTTAATCCGCATAACTGATTTACTCGCGTTTGAACAGTATCGTAGTCTAAACCATAATCAGTTACTTTTTTTCTACGCACATCGCCGTCTCCCCAATTGCCGATTCCTTTGTAGATTTCTTGTGCAACTTCTTCTACAGTTTTTTTCTTTTCAGTTACAATTGGTTTTGCTTCTGATGTTGTTTTTTTGAATCCGTTTAATCCAGCGTTTTTAATCACACCAGCATAATCCAAATAAGAAACATTTCTATCTAAACGTTTACCATTTAAATAATACACTGATGTGAATTGATGTAATCGATATGTAGCAGATTTATCGCTTTGCAAAGTTCCGTTGTTAGAACCCCAATTAGCTACCCATCTATCATATGCTTTTGACATGTTCTTTAATTTACCATTAAACCAACTTTCGCTAGCATATACACCTACATAATAACCAGCATTTTCGACAATTTCACAGAATGTTTCACAGATAGCACATAACGTTGCATTTGAAGGCATACCATGTTTCTTTTTGTATTGATCAGCATCTTCCATATCAATAAATACAGGATATTCAAATGTTTTTCCTTTGATAACCTCTAACATCTTATTAGCTTCGGCTTTTGCTCCTGCAGTATTTAATGCATATGAATACCAATATGCACCAATCTTTAAACCTGCAGCTTTTGCTTTTTTGTAGTATTCATCAAATTTCTTATCTTCATACGCTGAACCATAACCAGCTCTTAAGATTACAAATGTGTTTCCTGCAGTTTTAATTGCATTAAAATCTAAAGTGCCATTATGCACGGATAAATCTAAACCATATTCTTTCATTTTCGTTTCCTCCTAAAGTCCAAATTTGGCCAAAATAAAACCCACAATCGCAGCTGCAATAGTCACAATGATTTTGTCCATTAAACTATTCCAGCGCTCTGCAGGTTTGTTTTTTAATTCTTTAACGTCATTTTTGATTTCATTTACATTTTCTTCAAGATGTTCTTCACGTTCAGCAATTAACTTTATCGAATTCGCTAGAGTAAATAATTCATCTTGTTTTTGTTCGACCTTATCAAGTCGATGTTGATTTGACTTAGAACGATTTTCTACATCGGCTAATCTTTTTTCGTGGTCTAAATCCATAATTTCACCTACTCATCGATAGATTCAATTGCGTTGTCCAATTGCAATTTCACGTATTCTTCGATTTGGTCAAATGTGCTTTGAACAACATCGCCAATCATTTCTTTCGTGATAATTGGCTGTAATGCTTTTGGAACTAAATCGTACAATTTGTTTACAACTTGTTCAAATTTCTTTCCTCCTGCATTTGTAGTGTCTTTGTAATCTTCTTCCGCTTCTTTGATAAACACTACTGCTTTGGCTGCTACGTTGGCCAATACTTCTTGTACTTCTTTCGCTTTCTTTTGGGCTTTTTCTGAATACTTGAAGTAACAAGCCAATCCTCCGCAAACAATCATTACGGCAACTTTACCGCATTCAATAAATGTGTTGATGTCCATGTTCATATATCTTCGCTCCTTTCATCAACTTTATATTAAAAAGGAACGATCATTTAGTAATCGCTCCGCTTTTAATATCGAATTTTGTTCTTCTTCTGATAAATTCCCAACTAATCTATTTTGTTCAATAATTTCATTTTGTTTTTCGATAATCTTCAATAGATCAACAAGGACATTTATTAATTCATCAATTATTTGTATCATGTTTTACACATCCTCTTTCTTTAAATTGGATGATTGTTCTACCAAATAATTTGTAATATGGAAGTGGTTCTTCCTCGAATAAGTAATAATTTATTGCATCTGATATAAATACACCTACTATCGATAAAAGCGCCCACAACAAGCTAAATGGCACGCAAATAACGCCATTATAATTTAATGGAACGTTTGAGTAATCCCACATAATTTGAATTAATCCAAATTTGGCGACGGTTCCAATAACTAGCTCAAACAATGTGATTATTATTGAACCGATGGCACCTTGTAGCAATATATCCACGTTCCACGATATCTTATCATTGATTTTGTCATTTAATATTAGTGCTAATCCACCGCATACACCCATCAATGGATAAGAATAACCTCTAAAACATACTTCAATTGTTATATAAATACAAAACCCTGTAATAAATAACACTAGGAATTTAATTAGCTTCATTCAATAAAGCCTTGTAAACATCTGATTGATATTCTACAGGGATTTCTATTCCATATATAACTTCGTTAATTGTTTTTGCATCTTCGATTGATAGTATGTACATTTTTAGAGAATTGAAATAAGTTTGATGATATGTAACTAATGTTTCCATAGCGTTATTGATGCTTAAAATATCATCTGTGCTATAGAATTGGCACGGCTCACCATCAGCATGCCAAGGAAGATTTGTTTCTCCTGCAAGTGCTTTTGTTGCCAAAATCGATATCGTTATTTGATCCGTAATTTCCAAAGAAAAATGATGGTTTAACCCATCATTTAATACAATATCAAATCCATTCATAATAGCATTTTCACACGCTCTACTCATGGCATTTATTTTTCCTTCACGAACCAATTCAATATCTTGATTATCTACCGGTGCTTCTTCTACAGGTTCTTCGATAGATTGATTTTCATTTAACGCGGCCAACAATCCATCATACATTTCAGAATCTTCAAATTCTACCAAAGTCACACTTTCGTGTTCTCCTGGTAAACTTGGCCATCCATCCACTTGATAAATCTTTTCCCCGTTACGTTGGATGATTCCTTGCGCTTCTTCTTTTTTACATCTAAGAATCATCTTTGCCTTTTCATCATACTTAACATATTGCAATGAATCGTATACGTCTACGATCATATCGTTTATTACCGCTTTAAAATACATAATCTTCTTCCCTCCTTCGGTATATAAAAAGATTGTTGTATAGTTCACTCATGTTCTGAATAGTGTGATATGCATTAAAATGTAAAGCATAGGCTTTCCATGATTGAAATGCACAATAGACATCGTTATATGTCATTTTCCCACTATCGACATGCTTAACAAATTTCTTCAATTTTTGTCTCATTTTAGTAACACTACGCTTATAGATTTTCTTGATTATTTTACCAGTAGGCAAAATAAAGAATCTTACCTTTAACCAGGTAAAACCATGAGATAGTTTAACTATTTGAGTTTTCTTTTCATTTAAAACTATTCCCAGTTCATTACATATTTCTTTTATGCTTTTTAATACCTTTTGTAGATATTCCTTGCTTTCGTGGATAACATAACCATCATCCATATAACGTCCATATCCTTTGATTCTAAGCGTTTCTTTTATATAGTGGTCCAACTTATTGGCTGATGCTAAAGCGAGCGTTTGGCTTATTTGAGAACCTAATCCCAAGCCTTTTTCACCAAAACATTCTGTAAAATGATAAGTAAGATTTAATAATCTTTCATCATCAAATTCATTGGCCAACAGTTTCTTTACCACTTCATGAGAAACGTTCTCAAAGAACTTTGTAAAATCAAAAAGCAATATATAGCCTTCTTGGCCATGTTTACGATAATGATAATGCAAATGCCTTTCCAATCTTCTAACGGCAAAGTGATAGCCTTTATTTGGTAAAGATGCACCGTTATCATATATGAACTTTCTACAAATCACAGGTACTAAAGCATTGTCACAAAGACATCTTTGTACTACTCTTTCGTTAATGGTGACACTTTTTATATGGCGATGTTTCCCACGTTCATATAAATCGAATTCGTAAAAGCCATCGCTTTTATACTTTCCGGCCATTAACTTTTTGTATGTCTGATAGACATTCAAGGGCGCTTGAACAATATATTTTTGCGTGCTGGATTTCCAACCTACGTTGGCTCTACATTTTATGTATGCCTTATACAAGTTTTCATATGTAAACACTTCTTCGTATTTAAAACATTTCTTATATTTTTCCTGTTTCTTTTGATTCCTCTTTGCTTTTCTTCTTTGATACCTGGCTTCGTGTCTTTCTTCACTTGTCATATACAAAATCAATATCACGTAAGACTGATTGGTTGGTTTTATTAATAGCCTCGTAACGTTAATAGGAATGAAATCGCGGATAACCAACTAACTAACACGACCATGCAAGCAGCGTCCTCCTAAACGTATCATGATATATATTTACCTTTCGGATGGTCTTATTCTCCTTCTATCCTACTCATTGATTTCGCCTTATAGGTTACTTTGTCTAGAAGATAGGATCCGGCGCACACAAAGTAGCTATTGCTCGCATTATTGCTATTACTATTACCATTGTTATTGACGTTACGGAACGCCGCCGCAGAAGATGGCAACAAATAGATCACAGAATAAAACCGAAAAATACTACAGTATTTTTTTATATCTTTCTCTGTCTTTTTTTATGACAGCTTTAACCAGTATGATTTCGTCATTGATTAGTTTCGCCCAATCTTTCAAAATCTTTGTATCAAAATGCACTATTTCATATGCTATTTCCAATTGAGAAACAAGATTTTGCAACTCTGCGTGTGCTCTCAAGAAATAATCTCTTCTCAACTGCACTTCGTGCGCATTTGTTGGATATATACTGTTTCCTTTCTTCACATACGAATATACTGCTGTTGCGGAATCAGCAAGTTTATTTGCAATAAAAAATGTATACCTTTTTGGAATCGTGTTCACACATTTTTGAATCGTGAATATCTCTAACTTTCTTGCGTTGTTGAGAAATTCAAGTTCAGAAACTGCTCTTTCGCTTCTTACAACACTCATATATTTCAGCCTCCCAAAAGTAGGGTATCATTCTTTTGTCATCAAATCAATTTATTTTTTTATCTGGCCACACAAAGGCGGCCAGATAAATAGATTTTTGATTATACCGAGAAGCCGGCGCACACAAAGCAGCTATAGCTCGCATTACTGCTACCACTACCACCACCGTTATAGACGTTACGGAACGCCGCCGCAGAAGATGCATCCGCCGAACGTAACCACCAATACTGTGCAGCACCTTCGCCATTGAATGTCTTCTTAATTCTGCTTGCGTTATCCGTATATTGGCTAAATGTAACCTCGCTCGCACTAGATGAAATTTCATCTTTGTACGGTACGGCGGATACATCAAAGCCAACTTCGGCATGTGATGGAATTCTTAAATAATCCGTAGATTGTGTTATTGTTGATGATTGATTACCTGCAGATGCAAGCGTGTATGATGCGCTAATTAGATTTCTCCATTGCGGAGGCAATGCTTTAAATAACGTTTCGTTCAACCACTTTCTCATGTTCGAAGAATCCCAACCACCAACGTTTGTATTGGTTGTATTCATTCCTTTACCTGCAGATAAAACTCCTGTCATATAGAAATCAGCTTTAGACATTCCTGTGCCATCAGCCAATTCATAATGCCCAATAGAATGTAAATTAAATACAATTGAAGTATCTGTTATTACATCTGTTTCCGGTACTAATTTTATCTTAGTGCCAATAGAGAAGTAATCTGCAGTTCTTCCCATCTTCAAGATAGAATAGAATTCTCCGAATGTATATGCCATGCTATCTGTTGGTTCATCGCTATAAGCATAATCATATTGGCTCATATCTTTTATTGTAGATGGTAAGGCAGGATAAATATATACTGCAGTAATTGTCATATCTTCTACAACGTCCGTCGCTTTCTTATCCCAACCAATCCATACATAACCTGTTAATTCAAGGTCAGGACCTTCATATGAACATGAACCATGTGGTTCAATGTTTTCATGTCTTTCCAATACCGAACCATCTTTATTAACGTATGTAACCGTATAATAATGTGGTAATTGAGTATATGTTGCCGTTACAACTGTGTCCTGTAGAATAATATCAATTGCAGTATCCCACTTGTAGTATGTATATACATAATCTACTGTTGGGTCTTTAGTAGGTGTGCTGATGTAACCTGCGGTAATTGGATCTACGGCAGAACCGCCACGCTCCACTTTTTGAACGTTCAATACTGTACCATCATCATTTTGGAATGTTACTGTATATTCTTCTAAATATTCTCCATATGTAAATACTACGGCCGTTAATGTTTCAACTAACGTCTTGTATTTCGTTTCAGAGATAGAGTCGAAATATACTTGCCCTGTAATAATTCCGTTGTCCGTATTGTGGCCATCATCATCAATACCATTTACGTTATAGATCTTCATCAACACGTCATATGCTTTAACTGTTGTTCTCCAATCAACATTAATCAAACGTACACGCGATAAATTAACTGCACTCATAACTAAAGCTAAAGAGTCAATAGAAGGACTTCCTTCCACGTTAACTGTTGTAAGTGCTGAATAATCCTCTAACGAGAATGTTTCGACCAATTGAAGGTTATGCGCATAGATACTTGAAATTGCGTTTAATAATGCCGTTTCAACTCTTCCCCAATTAGCAAATGTAACACCGGTAATTCCGCTACCTCTTGTGTTACACTCTTTAACGTTTACGTTATTGGACAAATCTAATTCTTGAACTAGATTAGGACAATTTTCTACATTAATGTATTCAAGAGATTTTGCATTCTTAACAGTAATTTCTTTCATGTTTGTATTACTGTAGCCATCCACAGATGAACCGACATTAGCACGTTTCAAACGTGTACATGCTGCAATATCAATATATCCAGGATATAAACAAGCTAATTCTCCTAAATCTTGAATGAATGCTGCGTTTCTAACATAGATTTCAGTATCGTTCATGTTTGACTCGCCTAATTCGATTGTTACTTCTTCTCCTGCTAAAGCTCGCTTTTGAATAGTTGTTGAAGCAGCTTTTACAGTTACAAATAAATCGCAATAAGGTGTAATCTTCATTACTGATTGTGGTGTAACGCCTTTATAAGATGATGGAGTATATCCACGTACTGTTGCAGTTGAGTCAGTTGCGTATGATCCAACGAAATATGAACTCATGAATGCACGTTGATAATGCAAGAATTGTCTACGTTGTAATCGTTTCTTACCATTCAACATTGGAAGATAAGCGCTTGTTCCTAAATTGATATATGTATCAATACTTTTTCTATAAGCATCTTCAATCCATAAAGACTCACAAGCTAAATCTTGTGTTTCTTCGCAAATATCTCCAAATGCATCCAAATCCCATGCTCCAGCGTTTTCTCTATCGATGTACATGTCTTTTAATTCGTCTGCAAAACAATATCTATTCATTGCGAAAATCGTGTTGTCTGCAGCGTTAAACACATCTCTAGTACCGATTGTATCAGTATCAAGATAACCGTATTTAAGTGTTAAACCACCTTCGTTATCATTTCCCATCGCAGTATCGTTATCGTAAGCAAAACATAGATGCCATTTTTCTTTTGATTTTGAATAACCATAGAATGTGTTCTTGGATCTGTTATCTACTTGTGATAACACTAAAGTCATGACTTGATGATACAAGATAGAGTCCATGATGAAATAATCACCTGCATATGCTTTCCATTTTGCTTTACGATATTCAGGACTGTCGATTGCAAACGATTGGCCATTAATTGTTTGAACAGTTGTAAATGCCGTATTTGGTGCGCTATCAGCATCACATGACACAACAAACGTCAATAATTCTTGCCATTTCGCAATTGCTTCTTCTTGTGTAACGCTATCGGAAATATGTCTAAATTCAAAGTTTGTTTCTCCATCCCATGTTTCAGTTGATAAATCATCACTCTTGAAACGACATTGGTCTGAAATATTGTTTCCAACTTCTACAGTAAAAATATCATCTGTATCATTTTGAGCAAATACATCAAAGTTTTTCTTACTGTTATTTAAACATCCTAATGAATATAAAATCGTTTCATCAGGTTGTACAGTATATGGCCCAATATCAACCGTACTATCAGATGTATTGTGGAAGAACATAACTGCAAGGTGCCCTTCTACAGTATCTCTAACCATTGAATTTGCTTCTCTAGCAGGTCTGATATATGGTTGGAATTGGTTGTGCCATTCATTGATCAAGATGTTGTTAATGTGTTCTTGCGATGCAACATTCGTTTTAAAGTTAAGATAGTTTACACCAATTGACTCGTCTGTCATAGAGTAAACATCGATATGTGTTCCATCCTCTAAATCAAATCCGTCCTTAAATTCAAAATCTTCATTACAACCTGCTTGAACATATCCTAAAGAAGATGTTCCTTGTGCTTTTTGAACTACATTTGCAGCTGTAAATGTATGTCGTGTTCCACCTTTTACATATTTATGTGTTACATATCCTGTAATTTTGTTTTCTTTTGATGTTGAAACTCCAGAAGCGTGCCATGTCAATACATGTAATCCTGGACATTTTGCAGCAACCAAATCAGGATCTAAACGACCTGTTGAGTCATACACTTCATTTCTATCATGTCGGTTTGTAATTTCGTCTGCATCTTTACCATCAACATAATAATTTGCTTTGATTTCTTCTTTTGTTAAATCGCGTGTATAAATACGAACCAAGTATAGAAGAACGTCACAATCATCACTTCCTACAGTAATTCCAACGGAATTAACTTGTGCGAAGTTGTCATTTGATGCATATACTCCAACTTTTGCAGGTGTTCCTTTTTCCCAAAGTGAAATAATACGATTATCGGTATCCGCTTCAATGTTACATTCAAATTCGGTCTTACAACCTTCACATGTTTGTAATTCGATAGAAGTTTGTTCCGATGTTACGATTGCATTGTTCGCATTAATTTTTAATCCAATATTATCTGCATAACATTGGATTGCGCTTGCATTAAAATCAGAAGCATTTTCAATTTTATAAATAAACTTGAAGTTTGCTCCATTTTTACGCGCATCGGTACCAAAAAGATTATAATTGATCGTTAATCTATCGCCTTTTGATACTTTAATACAACGTGTTCCTTCATCATCAACGACCAATCCGCCGTTGTGAGTATCAAAGTTTTCACTTAAAGATAATGTTGCGCCATTATAATTAAATGTTTCTAAAATTGGGATGCTTGAAGCATCCACTTTTAAATCCAAGTTATCAGTAATTTCAGCAATGTCTGATGAAATACCAGCAACTGTTAATTCTTTTGTCCACGTGACAGTTCCACACATAATTCCCAACGTTAAAGCTCCTGTAGTTGTTGGACGATATGACCAAACGTGTTCTGATTGGTCGATTTCTTCCGTTGCATAAACACTACCATTTACCAAATATTTAACCGTAGCAGGATTATTGTTTGGATCAATAACTCTATGTGGAATTAATAATGTAGTATATTGAGAAATTACATCTTCCGGTAAGTTGGCCGTAATAACAACATTTGAAGAATTAGTATCAACTTGTGCAACTGCACATGTCAATGTGTCACTTATTAATGTAACGCCACCACTCGTCATTTCTCCGTAGGCTTGAATAACGTGCGCTCCTTCACTTAAAGTAACATTGAATGTAATTCTTCGACCTGTTGTCGAAACGTTACTTGACGAATAAATCTCGCCATCTACAAGGATATAAATTGTTTTATTTCCTGCACCTGTTGGTGTTACATAAACGACTAATGTTCCTTCGTTTTTGATTGTACTGTCCAAGTTCCACGCCAAACTGAATGTATCAACTGTAATCGTAAATGTACGAGTTGCCGTTGCTCCATAAGAGTCTGTCATAACCAATTTAACAGTATTGGAACCGACAGAAAGATAATTGAATACATCAATTGTAAATTCTCCTTGTTCCAATGTTTTGTTTTCTTTTAAAACACTATTAACATAAATTGCTAGATTTCCATTTCCTGTTTCGACACCAGTTTCAGTATCGGTTGAAGTAAATTTTCCGCTAATTTCTGCCTTCTTTGAATTTTCCAATACCGAAAAAGATGATGATGTTGTCATTGCGAATACGATACGAGATCCAGAGGCGCCTCCACCACCTGCAGGTAGTGCGATAGGATCAAATCCTTCAATATCTTTTCCATCTTTGGTTAAATGCAAATAACTATCTTCTACATATCCACCATCGAATGCCATTCCTTCGGAGTTAGGAATTTCAACTCTACAAAGTTCTCCTGCGTTATCAGAAGCAACTAAATACTTCGTTCCGTTTACTTCTTCGGTTGTTAAAGAAAAACTTTCTAATCCGCTTTTGTTTTCTAAATTTTTAAAAATATCGGTAATGTCAGAAGCCAACATACTATATGTAACTTCTCCATCACCAATAGTAGTAACTAATTCAGGATGCGCATCCAAATATTCAGTAATATATGTTTGTACTTGCTCATTTGTCGCAATCCCATTTTTAATGAAAAAAGTGGATGTATTAGCACCCACTTTGATAATTACGTTTGTTCCAAGTTCAGTTGTAGATGTACTGATTTCAGGTGTAATACCTTCTGCAGCATCTAAATAACATTGGTTGATAGCATCAACAATTGCTTGTCTTACTTCTCGGCCATAAATGGCTTGTTTGATTTGTGTTAAAATCGTATCAATTGCTGCCATTATTCAACAATACCTCCTTCTTCACTTCCGTTTTCATTTGTTTCCTCTAAAGTTTTAATTCTATTTTCTAATTCAGTTAAACGTTCTTCAAATACTTCGCTTTTAACATAACTATTTAATGCTTCTTCGTTAATGAAATTTTCATCGTTTTCCAAATCGCTCAATTTTGTTGGAATTTTATCTTCTAAGTTTGACATCAAATTCAAAATCGTTTGTCCAACTCGCGCATCCAATACATAGCCACTATTCGTATTTGTTAATACATTAGAAATGCCTGCTCTTGATGCAGTTCCTAATGTATTTTTGAATGTGGTAAAAGTATTGGTTGATACATAATCAGCTTCCATTTTAACAACTACGTTATCCACTTTTGTTTCAGCTTGACTTGCTTTTTCGGTTGACTCGTTAGCTGCATCAGTAGCTTGTTTAATTGCTTTATTTCCGCTAATTGTTCGTTCAGTTAATGAAGAATAACTAACACCAAATTCATATACGCTTTGGTCCGGATTTGCTAATTTCAAATTAATTTTAGTTAACTGAAAGTATGTATCTAAACCATGTGGTTTAGATATAACACGCACATAATCCCCTTTTCGCAATCTTTCAACATTTACATCCAGTAAATGCAAATCAATCGCACGTAGCTTTAAAGTAATTGAAAATTCTATATTTTCGTTTAATTTTTTGATAGATTTTGACAATAGGTTACTTGGTTCGGTTACATCATCAAACGTTACATTTTCCCAAATCATCCCAAAAAGGTTGATTGCCGTTTGTGAATAGATGTAATCTATACCATCATTTACACTTTCTATTGTCACACGTTGTTGAACTGTTTCTCCATCTTCGCCTTCTACATCCGCTAAAGCTCCATAAGGAATAAGAACTGTAAATATATTTTCGGCGGTAATGTATTTTGTAATATCCAATAAATTCTTTTTAAATTCAATTGTTTGTGAATTTACTCGTTCATAATCAGCTAGCAAGTCTACATAATATTTATTATCTTCTTTTCTTGTGTCGATGTATCCGCCATGCGTTTCAAGTATTTTTTCACTTAATACATTTAAAGATTTGGTGCAATCACTACATTCCCTGTTGATGTAGTTATTTGCATCTGCAATTGTCACATGGCCTATTTCAAACTGTTTCGCTTCTTCTACTTGCGAATTGTGATTATCTATAATCATCTTTACAAAATCAGGAATATCTCCTTGAAAGGCATATGGTCGCATGATAGAGTCCAATAAGAAATTTAAATCACCTTCACATACAACTTCCTTTTTTTTATTAAAGTTTTCCGTATCGTCCAAAACCCTTCCTCTAAAAATTTCTTCTTCATTATCGTAAACCTTAATGACAGTAGCTAATTTTTTCAAAGCGTTATATTTTGGATTTTTTGGAGTTATAGTAAATTTTAAAGCTCCTGCTTTGTTTAATTCATCCTCTAATGTTGGATCTAAAAGTACAAGCCCATCCTCTTTTAGACGTACATCATGAATTACCTTATTATCAGCATAGATTGAATACATTATAGAGAACCTCCTCTATAATCGATTGTCACTTCTCCAGTACCGATAAATTTAAGTGTATATTCATTGTCCAATAATTCGACATTAACAACCTTGTTCGTTCCTTCTTCCAACGGATATTGGACACCTTCATATTCTAAAATCATATCTGCAGAAACCTTTATTGAAGGAATTGTTGGCTTTCTGCTTCCTATTACAGTTACTTCTAATTCACCATCGACTTGTAAATCGAAGTATTCTCTAATAATCCCTTGTTCAAAATCGAATGGATCCCATAGCCAATCTTCTGACGTGGATGTAACTTCCATTTTGTACGGTTCAACATTTGCCGTTATGTTTAAAACTCCAACGTTATATGACATATCCATATCACTTAACGATATTCTTCCGTACCAGTAATAAGACACATCATCATCTATGATTATCTTAAACTTTCTTCCATGAAGATAATTGGCCAATTCCGAATATTTTCTATAGTACAATTTTTTATCCAACAACTTGATGTTGAAAGGCATAGTTATCGTGCGATTATAATAAACTTCATACCCATTTAACGCTGTTGTTAAATCAAGGCTTCCATCTGCTCCTGGTATATCAACTTCTATAAGTTTAACCTCTGCAGGCTCAATTTTAATTTGAGATTTCAATATTAAACCAAAATCACGATAGGTGTGTTTATCACCTATCGTAACTCCATTTGATGCTCCGTGCATTATAATCCCCTCGCTTTCAACCTAGATATGTTCCCTAACTCACTATCAATTTCACTCGCTAGCTTTCCAACAACTGTTCCATCCTCTAATACGATTTCTTTTTCCATCAATGTTAATGCTTCTTGGAAGAATGAGTTCATTAAAGAAATCATGATTTCTAATCGTTGAATTAAAGCGGTGTTATTGCTATTAACAGCATTGGAAATCATGTTCATTAAAGAATTAGTTCCGACAATGGTTTCACTTCCGGTTTCTCCTCCTACCATTGGTTGGCCATTCTTATTGATGCCAAACATTGTGGCTGTATCAAGGATCATACCTTTGTCCATTGCCTTATCGTAGAAATCGATACTTAATTTTGGAATACTTCCTTTTAATAAATCTCCAATTTTCCAACCGCTCGGTCTAATTCCGAAATGTGGCATCGGAATTTTTGGCCACTTAATTTTAAAGCTAAACAATCCTTTGATTTTTGAAATGATACTGCTCAATGTATTTTTTGCTGACTCAATAGGATTTGTTAATGCCGATTTCAAGTTCTTAAATAACGTTGAAACGTTGTTGAAAATTGATGTAGCCACCGATAAAAACGTTTGAATAACCTTGGCAATGTTTCCGAAAATCGTTGAAAATACGCTACCAATTGCCTTTACAGCAGGTGTTAATAATGTACCTATTAGACTAACTACCTTATTGATAATTGGAGTTAAAATTGACATAAACGATGAAATTAATGAAATAATTGAAGCGATAAATTGCTTAAATTGTTCCCATAATGGTTTAATCGAATTATTCCAAAGATTTTTTAATAATTGAATAATTACGTTAATAATCGGTTGTATCACGCTTGCGTACAAATTTTGAATGATAGACATGATATTGTTTACAATATCGGTCACGTTATTTCTAAAATCTTCATTTGTATTCCATAAGTCAACAATAGCGGCCACCACTAATCCAATAACTGCAATAACCGCAATCATTGGTCCAGTAATACCGCTAATCATAGTTGCTAAAGTTCCAGCTTGTTCTCCTGCGCCAAACATCGTCAATTTAATCTTTCCAAAGAAGGATATCGCCTTGGATACTTGACCGCCTAATGTTCCGATAATAACAAGCAATGGTCCAATTGCTGCCACTATACTTGCAATTGATACAATAGTCGTTTGAATGGTTCCGTCCAAATTGCTGAACCATTCTGTAAAATCTTTTAAAATATCCGCTATTCCTTCAAATACAGGACCTAATGAATTTTGAATAACACTTCCTAATGCAGAACCTGCTAATTTTAAATTGTTCATTGCAACAGTTGCTTTATCTGCAGGATCTAATGTCGCTTCGTAAGATGCCTCTAGTTGTCCTGTGGAACTTTCAATTAAAGCAAGCATGTCCTCATATTCAAATCTTCCAGCTTTGATTGCATCCGCTAAATCAGGACCTGCTTTTGTTCCGAATACTTCAATTGCTTTTGTTGTTGCAGATGCTATATCTGGACATTTCTTAATTTCTTCAAGTGTTTTTGCAAATTCTACTTTTGCATCTTTGCCTGCTGCAGAGAATGTAGAAATGGCTTTTTTCATACCTGAAAATGCTATTTCTGTATTTACACCGGCTTTTTCCCATGAAGCGAATAAAGCAATGCTTTCTTTTGTATCAAAACCTAAAGCACGCATAGGCGCTCCATATTTAGTTAAACTTTCCGTTAAACTATCTATACCTAAACCACTAGCTTGTGATGCTGTTGTCAATGCATCTAATAATGACGCATACTCATCAGCACTTATTCCCGCATCTCCCATAGCACGTGTAACTAATGCAATTGCATTAGAAACATCCGTATTATTAACTTCTGCAAATTTTAAGAATTTTTCACTTGCTAATTCTAGTTTTTCTCCTGTGAAACCTAATCTTGTGTTGATATCTGCAATAGATGTCGCTACATCTTCGGCTTCTGCAGGAACATTAGCAAATACATTATCAAAGCTATTTTGTAAATCAGCTAATGCATCCCCTACTGCTCCTGTGCCTTTTGCGATATTGTCATAGCATTCATCCAATTGCATCCAAGCGGCATATGCTGCAGTTTCTACAGCAACAATTGGCGCTGTTACATTTTGTGTTAAGCTTTCACCGGTATTTTTTGTTTTCGATGAAAAATCATCTAGTCTTTTTGCGTATTCTTCAATGGCTGCTTGGCCACTTTCTAACTTGGCATTAACCTCTTTTAATCCACTTTCATATTTATTTAAAGCTGATTGTGCATTGTTCAATTCAACTCTCTTTTTAGAAATCGCTTTTTCATCTCGTGTTTCTGCGTTTTCTAATTCTTCTAACTGTTCTTTAAGAACTCTGCACTTTGTCTTATACGCTTCTGTGTTTTCACTTAAATATTTTTGAGTATCACTTAGTTTTTTTATAGCTGACGTGTTTTCGTCATATTGGCTTTTGGCCAATTTCAATGCTGAATAATTTTCTTTAGTGATATCGTTTATTTGTGATAGCGATTTTGCAAAATCTGTTGTTCCGTCCGCCTTAAAGACAAGACCAACTCTCTTTAAATCATCTGCCATAACCTATCCCCTCGATTTCATTTTAGATAACATTTCTTTATTTACAGTTGCTTCAATCCTTGTCATTTCTTCAAATAAAAAAGGACTCATGTTCCAAAAGTCCTCTTCTGACATATTGAATTTTTTCATAGCAATATAAATGGCTTGATTGAAAAAATCATCATCCATTCTTTCGCTTTCTACATTTTCATGGCTTCTTTTTTTTTAAGTTTTTCCATTTTTTCTTTGAAGTCATTCAATAGTTTTTCGATTTCATCCGAGTCCGCCGGAATTAATAACATGGCTTCTTCTTCATCAATCTTTTTACCATTTGAACGTAAAATGATATAGATTAAATACTTTGCAATTTCCATTTGTAAATCTAAAATCTTTTCTTCATCTCTTTCTTCTTTCTTTTGTTCCTTATCCAATTGTTGAGATAATCTTTCCACGTTGGTTTTGTTAATCATATACAACGTCAAGAAATTTACCTTAACCGTTAATAAAGAACCGTCTGATAAGCGAATATCTCTTTCATCCATCTTTATTCACCACTTTCAGTTGGTTTTAATGCTAAAAATTCTTCCTCGCTTAAAATTGGCTTACTAAAGAATAAATCTTCTGTTAACCAAGATGCTAATCCGTATGTAGAATCGTATTTAACTTTGATATCACCAGCATCATTAAATGGATATGCAGTAATAGTCATTGTTTCGTTTTGTTCACTAAATGATTCTTCTTTTGTTGATGTTTCATCACTATTTTCTACTAATTTGCATTTTGGATACCAATCGTATCGAACATGGCCACCTTTTAATTTTACGACCTTTCCATATGCGAAATATGGTCTCTCAGGTGACATGTTTGTAATTACTAATCCTGAATCAGTAACGGTTTCACCACGCATTTTGTCTAAATCAGATGCTACAACAGCCACAGTTTCAACTTCAATTGAATGTGTTGCTGTGTTATCTGCAGTATCGTACACATCTCCAGATGCGTATACAGGTGTACTTTCGCCGTTTTCGGTTACTGTTACCGTTTTTACAGTATTAGTTTTTGTTACGCTTTCTTCGTATTTGCCTGTAAACTCAGTAGAATCTTCTTCTTTTGTTCCAAAGCAATAATATTGAGCACCTACAGTTTCTTTGATAGGCGGTCTTTTAGTTACAATTGACATAGTTTTCACTCCTTCTAAATTAATTTATTTCTTTTTTTAAAGTTATTGATGTATTTTTCCTGGTTCTTTTCCCATAGTGGTTTTAAGTGGGGATGTGAAGTTTTCATTTGCTTTGCCCCATTTTCAACCATTACACCATAATATTTACCCCACCCAACTTCTACATCTCTACCTGTGTTTCTAGAAGCAAACGTATCTATCAAGTGAGTATATCCACCTTTTGCTATATCTGATTTCGGTTTAGGTAATTTCAAAAGATCATCAACGAATTCATCTGCAGTTGTTTTTAATTCCTCTAAGGCATTTTCAGCAACCTTGATGTATTCAGATAATTCTTTACCAAAGTCCAATAAACCAAAAAATTCTTCATTTCCATTACTCATCTACGGCCACTTCCATGCTGAAATATGAATGATAGTATTTTCTATCTTTTCCCTTATCCTCAACATATTCATGAAAGATTCTAGGATGATAGCCTTTTTCTCTAAGAATTTTTCTTAATTCTAATAGCTTTTCATGTCTTGGAATTTTTGAGAAAAATGAAATCTGATATGTTTCAACATTTTCATAATCTTGTCCAGAAGCAAGGACGTCTTCCCATATATAATCCCAAAAAACTATTCTTGGATATTTACTAGAATTGCTTACTGTACTTTCTCCTTCATTTACAGGAATTTCTAAACTTTCCAAGAGTTCGACCAATTCTTTTTTATTCATAATCTCCCTCCCAATTTGTAAGAGTCAAATCGCTCAAGTCATACCCATTATCATCGGTAAAATGATACGCATTGTATACCTTGAAATATTTTTCTCCAATTTTAAGTACACACATAGAATTAATTTTTCTATACTGTGGAATTCTTATTTTAAGAGCAATATCGATGTTTGATGAATCAAGTTGACTTCTCAATCTATCGCTTACCGATAATTCCTCAAACCAAATTTCATTATCAGCTAATTCGCTATCTAGTTCCAATGTTCTAACTGTAGAAGTATCTTCGCTTTCTACGATGCGATATAAAGTAAAATAACCGTCATTAAATATCGGTTTCTTCGCTTTTTTCATCTTCTTTGTACGTATCAAGCTGCATGAATTGCCACTCGCTTACATCGTCCATGTAATCGGTTTTGAATTCATTTGTTCTATTGTTATGTGCATAATACACATAATTCTTTAACAAACCTCTTGCTATCAAATCCTTCTCGTAATCTACATTAGCCACCAAAGAAGAAAAGTGCTGATTTCCTTGTTTGATCAGCACTTTAATAGCTTCATCTTTATGAAATGGCGGGATGTGATACTTATCACGAATTTCTTTAACAAGAGTGTTGATTAATTCTTCTCCCATCGTTATTCAGCACTTGCTACATTGTTAACAGTTGGAACATATTCTTTAAGTTTAGTAACATCGAATGGATATGCTGTATTATCATCAACAGCACGACCGTTTGCATATGCCTTAGCAATAATTAAATCGGCATCATCGACAGCTAATGTTTCTTTGTATTCATTAACATTTACGCCTTCCATACCCATAACATACGCATCATCAATTGTGAAAATAGCCTTACCTGCAGCACACATAGGTTCTTCGATTACTTCAATTTTTGTTTTAGATGTACATACATAACCATTTGCTGTTAAGAAATATAAAGCAGGTTCTACATATTCATATACATCTGATGGATTAGCAATCAAATATAACATCGGTACGGCACGTTTTCCATTTTTTGATAAGTATTTTTTTACAGGTGATAAGATTTTAGGTGTAAATCCAGTAACTGTAGTTGCTACAGTTTTTGCAGATTTAGATCCATCTTCTTCTGATTTGTTGATTTGTTTAAAAATACCGATTGGTGCTGTTTTTCCATCACCGTTTAAGTATCCATCAACTAATCCGTCGTGCATAGCTTCTCCTAAGATGGCAGTAAAATATTTGTCTACAAATGGCATTGATAATTCTCTGACAGCCTTTGGAATAATCAATAAAGCATGAAGTTTGTTTAATTCAATGTTTAAAGATGTGATTTCAGCACTTAATTCTTTTGTTAATTTATCAGTGATTCCACCCCAACCGGCAGCACCAGTTTTAGATGCAACAATCCATTTTTTTACATTGGCAGGAGCCATTTTAACTAATTTTAATGTTTGACTTTCTTTTTTTACATCATCCAATGTTCTATCAATGATTTCAGTTGGGATAATGTCAGTTTGTGTGAACGTTAATGATTGTTTAACCATTAATTTGTCATAAAATGCTTTTTCATTAGTTGAAAACGCACTTCTTAATCCTAATTTTTCATTTAATTTTGATGTAGCTTTATATTCTTCATCTTCTCTTTTTAATTCTTCGATTAATTCAGAATGTGTTGCTTCATTGATCATCTCGATCACTTCCACGATTGCACCTGATTTATCATCAGAATTTTTCAAAATTTCTAAAGCTTTGTCCTGTGTTTCTTTGTTTAATGATTTTGTTTTGTTTTTCATTTTAAATACCCTCCATTTTAGTTTTTTGTATTAAAAAAAGCATCCCATCCAGTCAAATCCTTTGGCTGTTTGTTTAATGCTTCTTTTAACTCTTTGTTTTCCTTTTCTAATGCTTTATTTCTTAATACTGCTCTATTTAGATACATTTGATTAATGCTTTGCTGTGCAGATACGTCTTGGATTTCAGTAGCAAAACCATATGCTAAAGCTTCTTCCTTTGTAATCCAAGTTTCATCGTCCATCATTTTCTTTATTTCTTCTTCACTTAGATTAGATACAGACTTATAAATATCTAAGGATGGTTTTGTAATCTTTTCTAAATCATCTGCTTGTTTTCTTAATGCGTTCGCATCACCAGAAGCGTATGTCCAAGCGTTATGAATCATAAGCAATGATGAATTTGTCATCACTCTTTTTTCTCCGGCCATAAAAATAACTGATGCAGCACTACAGGCAAATCCATCACATACAGTTGTTACTTTTCTTCCGAATGATTTCAATAGCGAATAAATAGCTAGTCCCTCCGCCACTTCTCCGCCATATGAGTTAATACGTACTCTTAAATCTGTATCAACCGAACTTAAATCTTTGGCAATGTCGAAAGCTCCTACATCACTTTCCAACCATGGCCACGATGTAATATCGCCAAAAATGTATAATTCAGTTTCTACTTCGCTGATTTTCTTAAACTCATAGAACTTCTTTGGTTTTTCATTCTTTTTCATTTTTTCCACCTCCTTCCACGTTTGACGAATAGTTCTTTGTGAATCTTCTTTCCCAAGCCCAAGGTTCATCAATAATTGGTTGACCTAAAAGCATAAGAATATCATTATGACACCATCCATTTTGATAAAGTTTATCAAGGTTTCCAGCGCTACTGATTACATCGATATGTTTAACACTTAATGTATTCACTATAATTCTATCGCCTTTCTTATATTCTTCTTTATCAAAGTAAGAACCTGCAATAGTGTCATTCATGATTTCAATAATCGGTTCACATGCATATGTAATAAATGCATCATTTGCATCTGCATTAGAAGTAACTTCTCCATAATACACGTTTTGAGGAATTCCTAATGCAATTGCTGTATTACTAAAAACTTCTTCTCTCAATGCCTTAATGTCACCAGGAGAAAGTGAAGTTTTAGTATCAATAATTGAAATATCGATATTGCTGTTACTAACAATAGCTTTGATTTCATCGCTTGATAATTTCTTTGCTATATCGTCAGCATATTCGTTTGATGTTATGGTTTCTCCATTAGCCTTTTGGATTTTTGCATTAAAAGGAATCCCCATTTTGAACTTAGGCGCTTTCGCTCTTACTCCGTTAATTGCAACTCCCCACGCTGCATCAACCAATTCATTATTCATTCTTAATAAATCGATCAAGCGTGGATTGCTATATCTAAAGTGCATAACATCACTCGCCTTAAATGTTCTATTCAGTTTCAAAGTATCATCATCGACTATGATTTCTATATTTTTATAGGTCTTTTCCGTAATCACAAGATTATCCACATCCCAATTCTCGGCAATAAATAATCCCTTTTCTCTTAAGTTAATAACTAAACACCCTTTCGGATTCTTTATCATTCGATAAATTACCTGCTTCCAAAAATCTGTGGCATTCTGATTTATATTTGGTTTAACGTTAAAGATATAATCAGCTTCTTTGTTATCTTCTTTATTGGTAGTCAACGCCCTAAAACCTAATTTTGCTATGACATCAGCAATCTTATTAATTCCAATTTCCATTGCCAAATCTGTCAAAGCCACTTTATTGGTTACATAGTCTATAAAAAAATCTTCAATCGTTCCATCTTTGTTTTTTTTCAAAAAATTAAACATCTTTCATCACCTCCCTTACAAGTACAAAATAAATTCATCTAAAAGACTTTCAGCACTCATTGCTACTACAAATGCCATGAACCCATCATTTTTCCTTAGTTTTGGTTCAATCTTTCCATATGTTTTATTTCCATACTTATCGATAGAAACAGATGTATTGTTTGTAAACCATCGCATAATCGAAGATTGCCCAAAATTAATTTTGTTATCAGCAAATGCTTTTTCGACCAACGGTGCAGTTAAAGTGTTGATTGCATGAAGATTTCTAATCATTCTAGCCATTCCTGTAGGATTTTTTGTTGTCTCTACTTCTACTCCTGCACGTTCAAAGCATTCTCTAAACAATTTAAATCTATATGTATCCATCACAATTTTTTGAACCTGGTATTCTCCCATCTTTTCTATACACCAATCAACGGCATCATTAACTGAAAGTGAAGGCTTGTCTACGATTTCAAAGTCTTCATACTCTGTTAATCCATGATTTTTAAATGGAAATTTTATACTTTCAAAAAATGGACTTTGCTTGCATATCCACGTATGCTGTCGCCATATATATTCGCCGTCTATTTTGAATAAGACTCCTGCACTTGCAAAATCTCGAATATCGGCATAATCTATTCCAATAACGCATGTGCATCCTTTTAAGTCCGGTGTAGGCCTTGGTGTCTTTAATTCAATATCCTCATATGAAGTTCTTAAAATGTTTTCCCAGGAAGAAACTGTAACATCATCATTTCTGTCCGGCATATTCATTCTCTTAGTCATGAATTCTGCTCGTTTAGATGGAAGTTTCTTCATTTCAAGATAATCCTGTCTTATTTGTGCTTTCAATGTTGGCCTGTATGGAAGCGATGGATTTGCTTTCTCCCACATTTCAGGATCATCTGCTTCGCTTTTATCGTCCAAACAACACAAAAAAGGGAAATATCCTAACTCATTTATTCCTGTTCTTAAAATTTCTTTGCATAACGATATATAATCATCTAATGGTCCATCTCTTACATATCCTTGAGTAGTAATAATAATTGTTCTCGCGTGTTTTACCTTTCCTAATTGAGAAGTAAATACATTAATCTGATCATAATTTTCATAAGCATGAAATTCATTAAATAACAACGCTCCACCTTTTTTACCATCCTTTGTTCCTGCGTTGGAAGTGTTATAACGTAATTCGGAACGTGTCACATAATTGATTATCGATTCTTTGGATAAGTAGAATAATTTCTTAAATTTATTCCTCATGCTATCCATCATTTCATAAACAACATTGAATGAATCCTTTGCCTGCTTTTCGTTGTTTGCAATAATGTCAATGTGATATCCCTTGACTCCATACATTGGTGTCTGCAAGAAGTTCGCTAATGGCATCATCATTCCATCTTTTCCGTTTCCTCTACCCATTAAAATAAAAAACGTTGAGAATACAGGAATATCATCAACGTACATAAATACAAAAGCGTATATGAATTTTTGATAAGGAAACAATGGATAATAATTTGTTTCACAATATTTTAAACATTTATAGTAGGTGTCCTTGTCAAAAAAGACATCTTCTCTTTTTAATAACGGCTTTACAATATTTTTAATTAAAAGCTTTCTAAGATTGTTTATCCTCCTTGGATTATCTTCGCAGAATTTGATATAGTCATTTATTTCTTTGCATACGTTCATTAATAATAATCGCCTTCATCAGAGCTTCCAGCTTCCGGTTCTTGAAGTCCTAAATCAGTTAATATCTTCAACATCATTGATGATACCTTTACGATATTTTGAATAGATTCATTTGGCTTTTCAACTTCGATACCGTTACCGTTGATTGTGGTGTATCGCAAGCCTTTAGTTTTTATATCTGCTTGAAGTTTCTTCTTCAAGTCATAATATTTCATATAATCATCTACCAAATCAACATAATACTTCTGATATTTTCCTTTGGCCTGCAACTGATCTATCAAATCCTGCCTTATATCTTTCTTCTTTTCCATATAACACCACCTCCTACCCCTTTACGCACGCGCGCGGACATTCTTCCTTAGTCATAGCCACTACCCCGTTCTCAAGATTTGAATATGTCAGAAATTATTCGACCGGGGGTGTCACCATTTTTCTTCGGTTAGATATTTCTTTTTCTTTTTAATTAATATTCCTGTACGTCCTTCCACTTCCTCGTGACACTCGAAACAAAGTGAAACAAGATTACTATCTTCCAAAGCCAGTTCAAAATAATCTTTCATTGGCTTTATGTGGTGAACATACTTTGCATCTTTTAATTGAATCTTTTTAATTGGTTCTCCACACACAAAATGCCCTAAACAACGCTGACATTTGTAGTGATCTCTCTTTAGTATCTTATTTCTTTTTTCTTTCCATTCCTTTGAAATATAGAACGCGTGAACGTCTCCTTGATATACAAGCGCTCTTATTTCATCCATCGTTCGTCTTTTCTTTGTGTACACCTGGATTCCTCCTACAAAAAAAGCAACCGTTCGTGTTTTGAATCAGTTGCTTTGTGTATTCCAATTTTTCTACGTTATCATTATAGCACATAAAACCAGTATACAATGTATACACTTTTAAGTTTTTTGAACTTTTTTTCATGTTTTTTAATGGTTTTTTATCATTTTTTTAATGATTTTATTCACTTTTTTATACATTCCATCCCTTGTATAGTGATGCCTATCGCACATTTCATTATATCCTATTCGTTCAAAATATAATCCAATAATAATATTTCGTTCTTCATCATTTATGTTCTTCAAACATTCTTCAACGTGTCTTATCCTTTGTTTGGCCACATCTATCTGATGATCATATTCTCTTTGAACTTCTTTGTATTCTTCATTCAAATCATCCCTTTTTATTACCAAAGATAATGGCTTATCAATATTAGAATACGAACTTGTTGATATTACCCCAAACGTTGGTGACTTTGGAGCGTTATGATTGATTTCTTCTTCTACCTCTTCTTTTTTACGTAATATTCTAGCTAATTTATTATCTCTTTCAACAATCATTTCACCAATTAACTGCTTCAAATATACATAACTTTTCAATTCGTTTTTTAGATAATCTATTTGTTCTGAAAGTTTCATCTCCATCACTCCTAACAAAAAAGTGAAAAGAACCATCTGAAAACAGATTTTATATATACAAGGAGGCGAATAAATGCCATTATGCCCTAACATTTATTTCTTTAACATGAGAAGACGGCTCTTTTCTTATGATATTCTATCTAAAAAACAACTTGCATTTCACTAGCACACCACTTGCATATTACTTTTTTTAAAAAAGATGCCTACATATCAGCACCCTTTATTCTCTTTAGATACTCGCCGTTTGCACGTTGAACACATCCAAAGTCATTTTCATCAATTAATTTAGATAGTTTTAAGCAAATATATGGAATTCTACGAGCGTATGTATATTCCGTAATTCCTCGTTTATTTAAATTTTCAACCATTTCTTTATAAGCGTTTGATTCGACAAATATACTTACTATTTCTATTTCATCATTTTCTAAAACATATGTTTTTTTAATGAATCTATCCAATTCTTTTTGGAATTCTTCAATTTGCATTTCAATAGCTTCTTTTTCGCCTTCTTTATTTGCATATTTGAAATTAAAAGTCTTTAATTCTCGGTTATTCTTAGTGAATATCAGAAAGCTTAATTTCTTGTTTAATTTACGAATTTCTTTTAAATACTTTTTGACAGTATCGATTTTCTCTTTTTCTTCATCACTGAACTTTTTTTTACTCATTTTCTTTTCTCCTGTTCCATGTTGCTATTGCTTCTTCTGGTGTTCTAAAGAAGTCTGTTTGGCCGTGTTCTACTGTTCCAATCATCGTTTTACATCTTTCACAGTAAACGCCAAAACAAGGTATGCCAATATAAGCATTACTTGGCGCATAATACAACTTGGCCTTTCCTCCACAAAAAGGACATTCTTTTAATTCTTTTTTATTTCCCATCTTCACTATCTCCTACAATTCCAAACATTTCTCTTTGCTTTTTAGCAACTATTTTAGCAATACGTTCTACGTTATCGTAATATGATTTTAAAGCGCAACGTGTGCTATATCCTTCGCATCTAACCCCGTATGCATAAACATTTTGACAAACACCATCTTTTGATGCCATACATTTATTCATCATTGCCACCTCCTAATTAAAACACGTTTGCAATTGATTTTTCTTACACCAACCATTAACAAATACTTTGACACTTTCATCCAATGGAACATTTACATTGTTCTTATATCCACGACATTGAATTACTTTTTTTCCTCTCAATTCTAATGTGGCATATGGTTCTGTAACATCATCAATATGACGAATAAAAAATAAATTAGTTTCTCCGTTCATATATCTATCTGCATATGTTTTCACGCAGTGTTCCAACTTCTCACTTTCATATTCAAGCTGCGAAAGTGTTTCACACGGAATAATCACAAGATTTGAATTACTGTAAACATATTTTAAGTTGTTCAAATATACTTTTTGGAATTTTTCTCTTGTTTCTTCATCTTTTTTTATCTCTACGTGTTTCATATATTGGTCGTGCTTCTTGTGAATGTCCTTTGGATATAACATTTCATGCGATGTCAAATCATAGCCTAGCGTCTCGCAGAATCCCAAATAATCGTTGTATTCTCTTAATTGTTCTTTATGCTGTGCAATGTACTGATACATTTTTTTGCACCTGTGTTTAAATATATTACCATGATACGCTGCACTTATTAGATGTATGTTCTCTCTAACAAACACCAGTTCGTCATATGTACGAATGCCTAGCTTTTTATTTTTAATCAGCATAATATCGCTATAAGATAATTCTTTTAAAAACGGAACCCAATAATTATTTACTCTGAATATTTTGTCTAATGATTTTTCTTTTAAATTCAATTTCTTATAACAATGCACATATTGTGACAATCCTGCCTTGACAAGTAGTTCAATCTTCGGTTCTGCTCGGTAAGCGCATATATAATCAAAGAAATTTGAGTAAGACCTATTGTTTTCATTAAACCATTGACAATACTTCAAATCATACCTATCTATGATTTCTTGCTGATCATACATGCACCAACAATTCCAAAAGGTGTATTCTGTTTTATTTCTCCAAAAATATTTATCCTGGTAATTTGCATTAAATTCTACATGATGTCCTGCCATGTCATGCCAAATGGATGCCAACAAACATCCACTTTGCCCTTCTAATTTTCTAAATACTTCAACAATCATGATATCGTCATAAGCACGCTTTTTTGAATATGATTTAAAAGCAAATACTCTTTTTACCAATTTTCCTTTCCATTCATCGATATATTCTACATACCTGGCAACCTTCAATGTCTTGTTAGTTCTAAAATCTGTTTCATTCCATATAAAATCCCATAATTTAGATGGAATATGCAAATTTGCCTTTCTAAGTTCATTTAGCAAATCTTCCATCATTGCCTTCTCTTGTTTATTCATTTTCATCACCTATTATTTCGAATAGATTAATCTGCCCATTATTATCTTTTTCGGCTTCTTTCTTGGCTTTTGCTTCTTCTTTCTTCTTTTTAGCTTCTTCTGCCTTTTGTTTTTTCTTTTCCTGTTCTTCACGTTTATAGTTATCAAGCGCATTAGCTACTGCCCTGTCGATTACTTCTTGATCAACAGTTACTTTTGTTTCTACTTTTCCTTTTGTTGGCTGTGCTGCTTTATTTAATCTCTTGGCATCCGCAGAACCATCGGCATTTGTCGTAAAGTTCTTTTTTCCTACCTTGATATCATCTTCATCATAATAATGAATGGCCATTCCGAATATTTCTTCATCATCACCAGCAGCGTAACCAACATTACCGTCTTTCGCGCATTTCTTTGATAGTTCAATAAGAATGTAATCAAAGCATTCTTTCAAACTCTTTTTCTCTTTCTTTAGGTTTTCATGGACATCTTCTCTTGATAAAAGATATTCACCAATTCTCTTGATCCATGGATTCTTTGCTTCTTTTAATTCTTTTTTAAACTTTTCCATACTGTCTACCTCTTTTTGTGTTCACTTCAATCTAGCGAACGTCACTGTTATTTCATCATCTTCATATACGCCACCATACTTAACGTAATATACAATCACTTTTCTATCTTCATTGTTCAATGGTTTCAAGAAGTCGTTTAAATCTTCATAACGTTTGAACTTGGCGTGATATGTTTCTGTGTACCATTTTTTATTTTCCATTTTGTTACCTTTTTTCACTGTCTTAATACCTGTTGTTGGGTGTCAATATCGCCTATTTATCGGCCTTTTTCGGTATAAAACACGCATATAACAATTAGACATAACCCTATATTATATCTAATTCATATAACATCAAAAATACTCGATAGAATAAGGCTTTTTTGATGTTTTTAACTTATAAATACTTTTTGAATTTTTTGAACTTTGTTTTTTTTAAATTCTACCTGGTCTTTTTCTTATATTCATCAAATCCTTTACTTCTTCATAGAATCGATTAGCACTTGTTATAAGTCTCGCAACTTCTTCAATCGTTAAATTATCTACATTGACTAAATGCATATCAATAAATGTTTCATTCGATAATGGATTGCCAATTTGATAATTGATGATTTCCGCATCCGCAGATGTATAATTTTTCTTTCTAGCTTCTTTGATACAACTCGTTGGATCAGCTGTACTGATATGTTTGATTATGTTTACGTTTTTATCTTCATATCCTAATAATTCAACGTTTATTTCCAACATTTGTAAAATCCTCCCCATTTACCAATTGAAAAGTTATATTGCTGTTTTTTTGTGGAATTACATGTATTTCTGATTCCGGTATATCAACAATGACTAACCCTTCCTCTACTTGCTTAAGTAATTTGTTTCTAGTTTCTTCATAATATTCTTTAGTCATACGGAATTTTGTGTTAACAATAACTATACAACCGTTCATCTTATTCACTCTTTAACATCCTTTCTATTTATGTTTGAAAAGTCTTTTCCTTTTGCTAAATCTACACCAATAATGATACCTGCAGGTTCTAGATAAATTATCATTTCACACATTCGTGAAGGAACTAATGACAATACTTTCCAATCCAAGATATTCAAATGCGACATTGTTTTGAACATTTCTACAGGACCTTTTAAATTTACTTTCATATCATTTGGCATATTTGAAACCACGATTACATAAGTGTTAAGTGGTATAACTTCCAAAATATCTTTTAATTTTAATGAATTATTCATGCTATCACATTCCTTTCTACGGTGGTTCATAACGCTTATAGATTTTTTTGTATTCCAATATCATCTTTAATAATTCTTTTTTACTTGGATTCGAATATAGCATAATCTCTTCTAAAACTTCTTCATCGGTTTCCAATACTTTTTGAAACATATCTTCTACAGCATCTACTATAGGCTTCATTTGTTCAATAAACGCTTTGAATATTTCCTTCATTTTTTCAAATGCTTTTTCTACAGCTTCTGCAATAATAATTATGTCTTGTTGTGTTAAAACAACTTCTTTATCATCCACTAGAATCAGACCTTCCTTTTTGAGCCGTAATCTTTAATTCCCATGATTACATAACCATCTTTGCAATACATTGGATCGTTTAGAATGTAGATAATTTCTACAAGCAAACGTCTTTCTGTATAAATCGGTAAATGACTGAATCTGTCTTTGACTACTTCATTTAGACTCAATAAGTCGCCAACAACAAAATCTCTGTCATTTTTGCGAACTTCAAAGTTCTTTTTACCACTTAAAATATCATTATAATATTTAGTATCAATTTTTAATTCATGAAGCTTTGGTTCTCTTTGTCCAGGAATCAATAATTCGGATACATGAAATAAGTGACCATAACCGCCAATTTTTCCATATACAACTTCATCATCCATTGGAGGTGGTGTGTTTTTCTTCAACGCTCTAACAATGTATTCCATTACTGCAGGATTTCCATCCACGCATTTCCATGATTTTCCCGCTACATTCATCCAATAATCTTCTGCAATGAATTCTTTTCCATCTAAAACTTCACCCATCAAAGAAACGCCTGTGCCTTTCTTAACAGTTAATCTTTGACCTGCATATTTATATTTTTCCATTATTCTTTTCCTCCTGCGTTTATTTCATTAATATCATTTTCTAAATACTTTAAAGGACACCATCTTAAACAACCTTTAGGTAATGTAAAGCCAATAAAGTTTGGATATTTTTTAATTCTTTTTTTCTTGTCTTTTTCATATCTTTTAGCACAAGCAAAAACTTCTTTGTGTCTGCAGGAAAATTCCTGTCTTTTAATGGCTTTATCTAAATATTTACAATTTTTGCATTCTTGTTTCGACATCATTGAATCCTCCTGGTTGATCGTGTTGACAAACGAATAGCATACTTGTTTTGACTGTTATTTTTTCTTTTTCTACGTTTTTTTCTTTCTTCAAAAGAAGCATATTATTTTTCATATATAGCTCGCATTCGCCCATTTTTTCAATTAATCCCAAAAATCTATCCGGAACGTAAATATCTGTAGTTTTTGTAATTGTTGATAATAATGTTGTTCGTGTGTCTTCTAACTCACGGACGTATGTATGATTTTGGAACAAGGCTGTAGTTATTGTTCTTAAACCTTCGGATGTTTCGTCTTCAAATAATTTAGGTAAATCTTCTTTCAATTCAAAAGACTTATCATCAAGCATTTTTAATGAATAGAAGTTATTGCCGAAAGAGTTTTTATCAACTTCCTCCATCTTTCCGTTCTTTTCTTTTAACATTCTGATATTGATACTTCCTTTGATGTAGAACGTGCTGAAATACAACGTTCCATTTTCTCCTAATAGATACTTTTGCGATTTGCTTCCTCCCATGATCTTGAACGCATCTTTTAAGAATGCGTATAGATGTTTTTCTTCTTTTGTGATAATCATCATTTTATTTTCCTCCTGTTATTTTTGATTTTCTTTAATTGCGATGATAATTAAAGCAGCTACTTCTACAATTAAAGTTGCTATAACTCCACAAACGAATTCACTAACGTACATTTCTAAACCTCCATTTTCTCTTTAACTTCTCCAAAATCGATTTCTTGCTCCACTCTTCGTTATAAAAAACATCAACATCGGTTAATACATCTGTTATTTCATAGTTTCTAAACATTTCGTATAAGACCCATTCCAATTGATCTATGATAACTTTATTTCTTATTTGACCGTTGTAACGTGAGTTAGATGAACTGCATAATTCCCTTGCTGTCATAACCTTTATCGGCATATGCATTTCAGTAGCTGTATCTTCGATAAATCTTTTCATATTTACATTTCCTGTTACTAAAATTGCATTGGTTTTAAAGGCTTCCTTAATTGCATAAGATGTTTTCCCACAACATCTATGTCCTTTTAAAATCTTCATTGACAAAACCTCCTAATACTTTAATTTTTCTAACTTTTCTTTCTTCATTTTTGTCGTAGATCTAAGATAAATACGAGTAGTTTCTGTTGATTTATGTCCGAGAATATCGGCAATTTCTTCTACAGTCATTCCTTGTTCCTGGCATTGCAATGTAAATAAGTGTCTAAATGAATGTGCATGAACTTTTGCTTTTTTTATTTTGGCCATGCCTGCCAATTTTTTTAATCTCCACCAAATCGTTTTGGCAGAAATAAGCTTTGTTTCATCGCGTACACCTCGAAAAATATAGCCACTTTCGATTTTTTCTTCTTTTACATATTTCTTTATTTCTCTATGTAAATCACCTCTTAAAACAATTTCTCTTAAAGTTCCTTTTGAATTGATTTTAATTACACTTTTTTTGATATTTTCAACAGTAAATTCTTTCAATTCCTGCTCTCTAATACCTGTATAGGCAAATATTTTCATGATGAGATACATATCCTTTTGGCCTATTTTCTTTGCAAATCTAACCAATCTTTTAAATTCCTGTGGTTCAAGAACATTTTCAATTGATGAAACATGCTGTATCTTTACTTGTTTAACTTCCAAATCACTTTTTTTATCTTTTGTTCTATCAAAAGTACCAAATTCACAATAGTGTAAAAATTTGTTTAATGAAGTAATAAAATTCTTTACTGATGATGGTTTATATTCATCTATTATCTTTGCTTTAAAGTCCATAACATCATCCTTGGTTATGTCATTCTCATGATCAATTGATTCAATGAATAAATTGCAGGCATGTTTATATTGACTTAAAGTCCTAGAGGATTTTTCCTCATACTTTAATTCTTTGATAAACCTCTCTAATTTCTTTTTTAAATCGTTTCTATTCATGCTGCATTCCTCATTCTTTAAAATACATTTTTACGTACAAATACCATTTGTTGTTATAACTGTTATATCTGATTTCAACGTTTTTAAACTCTGCTTTGAACTTCTTTGTCATAACTGCAGGTATAGACGATATATCTTCAACCATCTTCTTTACTTTTTTATTAGAGAAATCTTGGTGATTTTTTCTAATAACAGGCTTCTTTAAATTTCTAGACGAAACCCATTTTTTCTTATATTTGGATGCTTTGGGAGCTTTTACAAGATAGTTGGCCAAGCCACTTAATCCATCTTCTTTTGTAGGATCTAATCTTCTACATTGATTTCTGCGACCATGTTTCCATTTACCTTCCAATTCATCCATTGTTAAACCTTGCTCAATCAGCATATGTACATGTGTTCTAACTTTACTTCCATTTTCGTTTCTAGACTCAACAACAAATATGTATTTAGCATTTTCTAAACCTTTCTTCTTTCTTAACCGGTTTACACATTTGAGATAATTCTTTACATGTTTCATTGCTTCATCTTCATCCTTTGGTTCTTTAGAAAATGTCAAAGTTAAGAAGTAATCTTTATCAGTAAAATTTGTATTGATTAGCCTAATCAATGTTTTCTTTGCATTCTTGTTATTGAGATTGTTTTGGATATCTTTTCTTTTGGAAAATCTTCCATCTTTTGTTATAGCTTTCTTTTTTGTAAATTCCGGATAGACTTCTACTTCTAGTTGGTTTCCAGACTTTACTGTCTTAGTTGCATAAACTGATGTAATATCTCTTTTGTTTAAGGCATCAAGTATTCTTGATTCTTCTAGGTTATCTATAGATTCATCAAACACTTGATCGTAATCATAATCGATATACTTTTTTCTTCTTCCCATACCTAGTGTCTCATTTGTTAATATCCATTACGAGGCCGCTATAGACACTTTCACGCTCGCGTGATTTTCGCGTTATAATCGGGTGAAAAGTGCCTAAAACCTTGATAAATCAACCACAATCATGTATAATGAAAGTGGTTGATTTAATACTTGTTGTTGGGTGTTAATTGACTCCGTGGCTACTGCAATTAGCCACTTTTTTTATTGCCTTTTTCATATGATTACCAGCCTATTTGTTATACGATCTAATGTCTTCTTTAACACATACCGCATCATAAATTTCTTTCGTTCTTACGATTGGATAATAGGAACCGCAGTTATTACACACGAAACCAACTTCATGGCCATATCCGCTTCCTTCTCCTTCTTCACTATTCCAATCACACCCATCATATCCGAATGTGATTGTTAAAACTTCATTGCAATGTGGACATTTCAATTTGTGTATATCTTTCATTAGAATCCAACCTCTCTTAATACGATTGCTAATACAATTCCTGTTATAACAACTGCATAACCGAATAAAATGCTAATTGCCAATTTCTTTTGGTCTTTCTCATTTAAACTATTGAATAATACCTTTGGTAAATATACCAATGCTGTTGGTAGACCTACCATCGCACCTACAAATAACACTCTTGATAACACATAAGCTAATACCGCAATAACACTTTTAATCATTTTAAATTTCCTCCTATAAATAATTGATTCTGTTGTTAATAACATCTTTAATACATTCAATATGACTCTTGAAGTCATAATGACCATTGTTGAACGTTCCCAAAGAAACGTTGTATAACCAACTAGCGTACATTCCGTTTTCTTTTTGACCTACCACGTAATACAAGTGAATATCTGATGGATGTTCGCTACCTCTAAAAATATGTAATATTTTGTACTTAGGAAGTGCCGTTTTCATTTCTTCTGCAGCTAACATACAAATATGTTTTTCTACTTGCATAACATCTAACTTTTCCATAGATACCTCCTACATTATTTCAATATATTCCGGTCTAACTAGATGATCAGTTAAATCGTGAATAGTAATAATGCTATTTAATAATTTGTAAAATGCTTTATTTGCATCTTCGATTTTTTTAAATTCAAATGCACATCTGAATTTTTGACCACGTCTAGGCATGAAGTAACCATCCATAGATTCTTTTGCTGTTGGAAATGTAGCCACAACATACTGATTTTCAATTGTTGGATAATCTCCACTCCAATCTTCTAATACGATGTCAATCAAATCTGGTGTAGTGCCTTTATCTAAAATTTTCATGTTGGTTTCCCCCTTTCTTTGATTCCAAATATTCCTGGTATAATTCAGGATCATCTTTAGCAATTACAATTTGTTGTAATAATCCTGCATAAAACAAATTCATCGCTTCCGGTTTTATCTGTTTTATGTCTAATCTGATTTGTTGTTGGGTGTTCATTGTTGGATGCTCCTTTCTTTTTTTAATGACAAAATACTTTACACTTCTTATAATTAGGTAAGAAAGTGGGGTGAGAATGATGAAACTTGATACAAAATGCGTTCGCGATGTTTTGCTTTTTATTCAAGAAAAATCTGAATTAAACGCCGATTTAGTTCCAGAAGGTATTTCACTTGAAGATTTTTCAGAAAGTGATTTGCGTAAAAAATATTCTGAAAAAGAAATTGTTTATACCTTAAAGAAACTTAAAGAAGCAAATTTCATCGTAGCTGGTTTTCAATACGCAAGTAATACTTTGTATCATCTAGAAGTTTCTGAACTTACATACGAAGGACATCAATTTCTAACTTCAATATCTAATTCCAAGATTTTTGAGAAAGTAATGGATGAAATCGATGAACTAGGTTCAGGTGTCACTTTAGATATTGTCAAAGCTCTTGCTACAAAAATTCTTAAAGATAAACTAGGTTTATAACTTTGAATAAGCATCTATCATTGCATCAAAATGATTAGATGTTTTTTCTTTATATTGATTTGCCACCTTAATAAATAATTCTTTATTGTATTTTCCGTAATTGTTTTTACAATCAACGTACAATGTATTAATTACTTCGTTTACTTTCTTTCTAAGTTCTTCATCTAATAGCTGTTCTGATTTAATAACATCTTCCATTTCTAATACCACCTACGCATTCGCTTCTTTTTGTCCAGGAGCAACACCTGCTTTTAAAGCATTTTTGCAACACTCCCATCCATCTAACCACGCAACCATGTAATCAGTTTTTTCTTCTGTAGCATTTGAGATGGCTTCTACAATTTGTTTGATATCTTTTTCTTTATTAACTTTTTCCATGTTTCAAGCTCCTTTCTTGTAACTTATTCAAGTTTACGAGTTAATTATATGTAACTAATTTACATTTGTCAACACAAATTCAATAAAAAACTTGAATTAGTTACATTTTTATATTATTATTTATTCGAGGTGATAATTATGAAATACCAATCAATGACAACAAATGAAAGATTCAAACATTTAAGAAAAGATGTTCTTGATAAAACACAATTAGAATTTGCAAAAGTGCTTGATATGTCTCATGCAGGCATTTCTAAAATTGAAAGTGGCAATACTGCTTTAACTGAAAAGAACGCTAAAATCATTTGTAAAGAATATGATGTTAATTATGTTTGGTTGATGTATGGCGAAGGCGAAATCTTTAGTACAGCCAAACAAGCGTTAATTGATCGCTTGGCCGATGAATATAAATTGAGCGAGCAAAAACGAAAATTAGTTGAAAGAATATTAGCTTTGAGTGATGAAGAAATTAATATGTTTACAATGTCAATATTCGGCTTTGAATTCATAAAAAAAGACTAGCCAAAGCTAGTCTTCATCATTAGACAAAAAACAAGATTGAACAAACATATAAATGTCTTTTATAAGTTTGTCATCTTGAATCTTTTCTAACATTTCAAGGATATATTTAATGTATAATTCCTTATTCATTTAAAGTCACCTCCCAGGGGTAATTTTAAATGGATATAAAGTTTATTAAAAATTTCGACAAATCCTGCATGGATAAAATAAAAAATCTAGCTACGGCCATAGCTAGACGAATGTAAAAATATAACCGGTACGTTATAAGTTTTTTACGTACCTTATTATACCAAAAATTGTATAGGAGGTAAATAATTATGACATCTAAAAAAACTGTTAGAACAAATAAAACTGCAGTTATTTACGCACGTTATTCTTCTGATAGTCAACGTGAAGAAAGTATTGAAGATCAGTTAAGAGAATGTAGGAAATTTGCGAAAAGCAAAGGCTATAAAATTGTTGGAGAATACTTCGATAAGGCTTTAACAGGAAGAAGCGATAAAAGACCTGACTTTCAAAAAATGATTAAAGATAGCGAAAATGGATTGTTTGACTATGTGATTTGTTATAAAACTGATAGATTTGCAAGAAGTAGAAATGATGCGGCTAAGTATAAAAATATATTAAAAAACAATGGTGTAAAAGTAGTTTATGCTAAAGTCGATATACCAATAGGACCAGAAGGCATCATCTTAGAAGGCGTATTAGAAGCGCTTGACGAATATTATAGTGCTAACCTATCGCAAAATATTCGACGTGGCCAAAATGGTAATGCTTTAAAATGTATGGCCAATGGTGTTTATACAGTTGGATATGATATAGATGCAAACGGATATTATGTCATAAATGAATATGAATCATATGCAGTTAATAAAGTTTTCGATATGATCATGGATGGTTTTGGAGATATGGAGATTATATCATGGCTTAATGATAATGGTTATGTCAACAAAAAAGGAAGGCCATTCACAAAGAATTCTATTTCTAGAATGGTAAAAAATAGAAAATACATTGGTGAGTATTCTTTTGCTGATGTGGTTGTTCCTCACGGAATGCCTGCAATAATGAGCGAAGAAAAGTTTATAAAGGCCAATGAAGCATATAATAATAAGAAAGGAAAAAGAACTATGAATAATAATTTCATCTTGTCGAAAGTGCTATATTGTGGTGAATGTGGTGCTAGTATGTTTGGCTGTCATGGAACAAGCAAATCAGGAAAGAAACATTACTATTATACCTGCAGATACAATAAAGATAAAAAAGGCTGCAACAAATCAAGTGTAAAAAAAGAGTATATCGAAAATGAGATAATAAGAATTTTAAACACTTATATTTTTAACGATGAAGTATTAAACGAAATCGCTGATGGTTTGGTTAAATATCAATTAGAACGAATTGATAACAGTAATTTAGAATATTTAAAAGCTCAACTTAATGATAAAGAAAAAGCTCTTAATAACATTATTGCAGCCATCGAAAAAGGTATGTTCAACGATTCTATGATTGCACGTATGAATACACTGGAATCAGAAAAGAAAGAATTAGAACGCAAGATTAAACTTGAAGGTGCAGAAAATGAAATTATCGATAAAGATTTTATTTTATTCATTTTAAAGAAATTTAAAATCAAAGAATTAGACACCTTAGAAAATAAAAAAAGACTTATAGAAACATTTGTTTCCAAAGCCTTCTTGTTTGATGATGGTAAATTGGTTCTTACCTTCAACTATAAAAAGAACGGACACTTAGCAACGCATCAAGAAGTTTTAGATGCGTTGGATAATAGTGTTCGACTATTCCCAATTGGTGGAGGCGGGGGGAATCGAACCCCCGTCCAAAAGCCGTTCCATATCAGGTGTCTACAGTTTATCTTATTGAATCAATTTAAGTATGTTACGATCAATAAGCAATCTTTCGCATACCGAT